>JGI24702J35022_10000262_pt1 | contig 30170 bp, 24 predicted proteins | sample TergutTh196P4_FD_35022 | JGI IMG/M metagenome (IMG submission 35022)
CCTAAAAACGAAGCGGCCTAACCGTATGCGCCATACCGTATGGCCCTACCGTATGCCCTACCGTATGCTCCCACCGTAATGCTCTTCCATATTGCTCTGCTGTATTGCTTACCGGTCCAACCGTATGCTCCTGCCATAATGCGCTGCCGTATTGCCCTGCTGTAATGCTCACCGGTTCCACCGTATGCTCCTGCCATTTTAACCACGTTATTGTTTCACCTTAATTGTTTCACGTGAAATAAAAGAACTTCATGACAAACGCATTGCGCAAGAATATGCTAATTAACAATACTTGCGAAAAAACAGAACTCTGTGATCAGGTCTTGACAAGTTTGTGCAAATAGAATCACAAATTGTTTTGTGTGGAGGCCATGAAGTGATAATGATAAAAAAAGAAAAGATAGACGAACTTAAGAAATTCGCAAAGCTTCTGGCTGTAGAAGGAGTGAGGAATAACACTGATTTAGAGGATCTTCACGCCGGCGTTTCCCCATCATCCAAAACCGGAGATTTTTCAGATGTTAAGGTCATCACTCCATTTGGGGAAATTGAATGGAATCATGTATCTCGTATAAACGATGAAGAGATGCGGTCATTGATGTTGAGCGTTACACCACTGTTCCTGTGTAGATGAATCCCTTACGCTCCGGCGCTTTTGGGTCTTTTGAAAAACGAAAGCCCGCACTCTCGCTTGCGATATGCCACAGGGCGATGCCCATGTCGATGCAACCCAGTTTTTCAGACATCACGCCTGATTTCTTACGGTAGCAGTGTATAATCCCGTCTGTTGCCTCGAAGAACCACCCTTGCGCGTTCATACCGCTTGGCGCAAGCCGCGCGGCTTCCAGCCGCTCGTCAACACCCGTGCTGATTTCGGAGAGGGGCTTGCGTTTGAACTCGGAAAGGCTGCGGTGCAGCGGCTCGGCGGGATTGCCGAACGCCATACTGATAACGTAGGGCATACCACTTTTTTCATACGGTTTTGCCATGCCAAGCCAGCATGAGCCTAAGCCGTTCGCGGAAAAATATAAGTCCATCTGCTGTCCGATAAAGCCTATATTTTCATAAGCAGCAGGGCTTTCCTCGCTACGAAATACAAGAAAGCTGGACGCTCCCGAGCCCTGCGCCAACAACCCTTTCGTTTTATCCGCGATGTCAATGGAATACTTAATGTTCGAGTATAGAGGCGTGAGGCTTGCGATTCGATCACGAACTTTAGCGAACGTCGCGTCGTCAAGCGGCGTCCTTTCATACCTGCGGATTGATTTGCGGCGCCGGATAGTTTCGTTCATTTGCAAGCCCTCCTGTGTTATTTATAAATACATTTGTGTGGCGTAAAATATTGCCTATGGCAATTGTACAACAGTATCGCAGTCGTGTAAAATCTTAAGCAAAGTAGTTGCGAAAAGCCCGACTCATTGGCTGATAAGATCAACCTATGAGTCGGGCATATTCGATGGTTCAAAATCAAGAGCCTGGCAACAGATTGCTTCAAACATGTAATGCGGCTGTGCAAACGTGCAGCTGAAGAATTATTTACCGTTCGCAGCCAAAAGTACGTCGTTATAGTACCACTCGCCAGCTACTACATCTGAAAATGGGTTTTCACCCTGAGCGGAAGCCGAATCCCATTCTAGAACCCTATTGATGATAACCACGGCTTCAGCTCTTGTAATATTCCTTTCAGGACCAAAAGTACCGTCCGGATAACCGGAAATCCAACTGTTATTAAATGCGGACTTTATGAAATTAAACGCCCAGTGATCGCGGGATACATCAGGAAACATGTCTTTCTCATCATCAAGAATCAGAACCCCGAATTGTGATGCAATCGTAACAAACTCAGCTCTTGTGATCGTGTTGTTACCATTAAACGTTCCGTCGGGATAACCTGAAAGCACGCCCACCGCCACAAGATAACCAACAGATTCTGAGAACCATTGATCAGCTGGAACGTCGCTAAATTTTGCTACTCCGGATTTATAATTTGCCTTGTTTGTATCTGCAATCAGAGTGTAGAAAATAGACGCCGCTTCATATCGGGTTATATTATTATTGGGACGGAAAGCGCCGTCAGGATACCCATAAATATAACCTTCAGTCCTGTTTTTATCGAGGACTGGTTTAGTTTGCCCGGATACTATTTCCCCTGGTTGAGGTTCATTCATTCCCTGTGGCGTTTCTTGTCCGGGGATATCGGTTATTGATGTTTTTGCCATCGAACCGCCTCCTCCGGAACCGCCTCCTCCGGAACCGGCGCCCCCGGAATCACTATTGCCGGTTGTTGTAAACTGCGCGACAAGAGAACGATCCGTAGTCGCCTCAAAGGTATATATCGTTGACGTCGATTCATTCGTGCTTCCAGAAAACCAACCTGTAAACCTGTATCCGCTGTTGGGAGCAGCGGTAAGTTTTACGGCGTCGCCCCTACTGTAGTCGCCTCCGCCGGTAACCGTACCTCCTTCGGCTGGTGAGGCGGATATTGTTATCCTAACGGTCAGGTCTTCAAAAAGCGCAATAAGGGTCAAACTCGATTCTGCGCTAAAGGAATATGTAGCCAATGTAGAGAGACTTTCGCCGCTCACGCTGTTTTTGTACCAGCCCACGAACTTGAATCGATTGGCAGGCGTTGCGGTCAGTATTACAGTCTCCCCTTCTTTGTATGTACCGGCGCCGCCAACCGTACCACCTGCCTGAGGCGAAGCTGTCGCCGCAATGGCAAAAGTTGTCGGATCACTTTGCCCTGAGTACGGATTAATTGTTATGCTTGTCTTATTGCCTACCCTTGTGTTTGTTTCCGCAGAAGTTTCTATCCTGATTTGCTTTATCTCCTCGATAACAATTATACCGGGTGACGTAGCGGTATAGACAAGATTTACTGTGCAAACAATCTGTTCCGAAAACACATTGGACGACGAAAACCTCGAGAAATACCATTCGCCTGTGGAAGGAGCTTGTTGCCAGCCTATCGGATCGCCCTGGCTTGTATCATATATGACGCCGTCCACGTCAAAGGACGCGCCGTTGGGCAAACTGATCGCGAACTGGATTCCGGCGTAAGCCTCGTTGGGCGCCGGAATAGTAATCTTAATTGAGGCTTTATTGTCCGATGAAGCGGTTATATTGGTTGATGAAACGTCGTAGTAGAATGTGGAACTCGCGTATGCGGGAGTGATTATCCCAATCACAAGAAATACTGCTACGCCAACAGTAAGAATTAATTTCTTCAAAATGACCATCCTCCTCATGTCCTCGCTGATTCTAGATAAGGCTGATAATGAACACGATATCCGACAAATCAATGAAGTTATCACCGTTAGTGTCGAAATATTGCGCCTCGCCCCAATCGGGGTCACCACTCGCTGATAGATAGTACATGAAGATAATGTAGCTTACATCCTTCATGGTTATTTGCCCATCATTGTCAACGTCGTACTTCAAAGGCGAAGTGATATCCGTTGTAATTGACGACGGGTCAATCAACGCGTCAAACTGGTAAGACTGATCACTGCCCGGTTTGTCTGCTTTCAGTGAAAACAGCGTTCCCGTAATGGCGTCTCCGTAATCAACGCCATCTTTTACATAGAACCTGATTTTTAGCAGAGGCATAGAATCGTTAGTCTGTATAATCACGCCTTTACCCATTAAGCCGATAGTTATTGTGAATTTACCATTGTTCACATCAAAATCAGTTAATAAGGCGGTCGCGCTAAAAGACGTTGGCAATTCGATTGAATAACCCACATAGCTTAGTTGCGTCTGGTCAAAGTCCGCCCCAACCTCAAATAAGTTTGAGCCGTATGCGTTACTGACACTGATTGTATACTCTAAATTTCTCGACGACTTAATATCAAGCAGCAATGGAGCGTTGATACTTGCCCCGAGTTGAGCGTCACCCCTGGGAACTACTGTTACCAAGCAATTCGCGGTTTTACCGCCGTCTTGAGTCGTAACTGTAATAATGGCTGTTCCTTCATTGATTGCGTTAACAACACCGCTCGCGCTTACCGTAGCCACGGACTCATCGCTGGACGACCATATTACAGATTTATTTCCTGCGTTAGCCGGCTGGATTGTCGCGCTTAGCGTTGCGGTATTCCCCTCGGACAAGCTCAAAGACGCTGGATCAAGCGCCACGCCTTCTACTGGGGCGTCTCCTGGCACAACTGTTACATCGCAACTGTCGGTTGTCCCAAAGTCTTCCGTTGTAACCATAATTGTGGCCGTACCTTCGCCTGCGCCCGTAACCCTGCCGTTTTCGTCTACGGTCGCGACCGTCTTGTCGCTTGAGGACCATTGCAAGTTTTGATTGTAGGCATCCCCCGGAAAGACTGTCGCGGTTAGCCCGACGCTTTGTCCTGTATATAGGGATAATGCAGATTTATCAAGCGTAACATAGTCAACCGGGATATCGCCTGCGCCCGTAACCCTTACCGTTACCTCGCAAGCCGCCTCAACTCCTCCGTCTTCCGTTTTAGCCGTAATAATGGCTGTTCCTTCATTTGCGGCGGCCATGACTTTGCCGTCCTGATCTACCATCGCGATCGTATTGTCGCTTGTTGACCAGATGATATTTTTATTATAAGCATTAGCCGGCTCAACTATAGCGCTCAGATTAGCAGACAAACCCATCCAAATCTTTATTACTGAAGTGTTGAGGCTTAAGCCTGTTACATGTACAAAAGGCTCTACAGTTGCAGACAACGGGTAGGCCTCCGGTTCGGTGTAATGTTGCGGGCCCACATAAATCGTTCTTTCACCATCCGCAACTGTCCATTTTCCCGTCGAACCGTCAGCATAAGTGAATAGATTATCATCAGATCTGGAGCTATCCCAGTAAGAAAAAGCCCTCTGATTCAAATGGATCGTAACCTCGCGCGCTTCACCGGGTTCGATATCTTTTTGTTTTTCAAATCCGACTAACTGGTACGGCGCGCTTTGGACGCCATCCGGGATAAGATCCATATCAGCCTGACCTATGTACGCCTCGGCGACTTCGGATCCTTTAACAGATCCGGTGTTTGTTACAGTAAACGTAACGTCGTAACCTACTTCTGATCCGTCGTCCGCTCTTACCACCTTGAGATCCGAATAAGTGAATTTCGTGTAGGATAAGCCAAAACCAAAATTATAACGAGGCGTTATTCCAGCGTCTTTTCCGTAAGTGTCATACCAGCGATAATCCGTCAGGATGCCTTCGTAAAAATCTGTTGGGTTAGCAAGTTCTCTCGTAAGCGCATCCTGCGTGTATGTCATTAATGTCTGATTGCCATCTGCAGGAATGGTATAAGCGAGTTTTCCGCTTGGATTAACCTTGCCCGTGAGCAAATTGGCCATCGCGATCCCGCCCCTCTGACCTGAAATATATGTCAGGAGAACCGCGTCAACGTTATCAATCCAGTTTTGCATAGTTGTTGCGACTGAACTTTGAAGAACGACGATAACCTTTTTGCCTTTAGCTTTCGCTGCGGTGGCTACGTCATTTATTAACTGCTCTTGGGTTGCCGGCAGATTAAGGTTAGTTAAACCCGCGGCTAATGTGCTCGGCCTGCCTACGTCCGTCGTTTTTAGCGCAAAAATAACAACCTTATCCTGTGTTTCGGCAAGCTGTATCGAACGAGCGCGCGCAACGTCTCCCCTTGTACTTGGAGGAAGCCACGAAAGGCTGAATTGCAGGTCTTTATCAGCTCGGTCAGCCTTGCCGGTCAGCTCAATTTTATAATATTTGCCAGCTTCTAAATTCATGTTTGTTACGGACCCTAATATCATCCCGGTATCCGTGACAAGAGTGGCGCCGCTATTCCACTGCGCCCCGGGGCTGGTAGTTGAATTGCCCACCGGAGAGGCGATTGTGGTAGCGCTGCCGGTTACCGTATCACTTGCATTCTTGATTGGCGTACTATAAACCCTCGCATGAATCTGAACATTATAATTGCCCATTGCGGCGGAATTTACTCCCGACTTGACTCCGGCGCCTATTCCGCTCAAAACGAGTCCGTATTGACCGGTTTCTTCAGGTTTGATATAGGTGATCCATGTGTACTCTTTTCCATTCGGAATGGCGTCGCCGCCGAAATAAGAATTTGGCGCCGGAAGGAACTGGATTTTTTCGTCATATTTTATAAAATCACCGACGAGGCTGGTATCCCAGCTTCCGGCAGCGCCGCTACTGGCGTTGACATTGATAACGCTGAAGCCATTATACCTTCCGACGCCATTTTTGAAGCCGTCGGCGTTAATAATGCTTGGACTGTCTGAAGCGTCAGCGGGTACAAATAGATTTTTAGCGGGGATAACCTCTCCAAAAACATCCGAATCAGCCTCAAGTTTAACTTTATCGGCGCCTTGAATCGCAGCTATGGCATCGTATGGGCTTGTCATTTCAAAACCTGTGCCGCAGGAGCGCTCGCCGCCAATTCCGGACTGCAGGATCTTCGCGCTCATACCTATCATAGCGATAGTCTCGTCGCTCTTAATCGGGAGCGCGTTGTTATCATTCTTTAGAAGAACCGCACCGCCTTCGGCTAATTTGAGAGCCGTGTCATTGTTGTGATCCCGGATGGGATCTTGCCCTTGGTTGCTATCCCATTGGATCCGTATCAGTTGGTCTTCAGAGATAAAACCTTCCGAAGTTGCTGTACGAGTGGGATCCTCTTTAGCGTATAATTTTCCTCCATCTTCGTAGGTTTGAACAAGAGCAAGGTAACCTGCTTTGCCATAGACGTACAGGATGTGCCTGACGGCGTTATCAATAACCGCCATGCGTTCCTCCTCGTCCGGATAATTCGTCTTTGTGTTTGCGACTGTATTAAATCTGGACACTGGCATTTCAAGATCTAAACCCTTATCCAGGCAAAACTGATTTGTATCCTGCCAGTCCGACATGTAAAGACCTTTAAATCCCCACATCCCACGGACTACGCCATTCATGATTTTTGCGTTTGCGGAGTTTCTGACGCCATTTACCGAAACTCCCGCCGACATAAATGCAAGCATATTGCTTTCCTTAACTGCGGATTCAAACGGCGCAAGGTATATTTCATGAAGCGCTTGTTCGGAAATCAATCCGTTGGATGCGTTGGTATAGGCGGTGAAGTGCTTGCCGACTGCGACAGCGCCTTGATCCTGGATACCTTTTGTTTCGGCCGCCGCTATTCTGGACAGTAGATACGGATCTGTTCCCAGCTGATCCTTCGCCCTACTGAACTCCGGCGACCTTGTGATATCAAACTGTGATCCCAATTGGAACGTCCCGCCAAGAGCGCGGAGCTCACTTCCGGCGAGCACGCCGTACTCGTAAGACAATTCATCATCCCAGTTTGCCGCCACCATCTGCCTGTTTGGAGGGTTTGTCGTTGGCCAAAGGCCAAAGACGCCTGCGGGCCCGTCGTGCATTCTTGTCTCTGGTACGCCCAGCCTTGGACACCCGATCAGAATACCGGCGTTTCCATACGGACCTATGCCATATCCGTTAGTCATGCCGGAGTTCAGTCCGTCGAAAGGCGCCGAAAAGTAATAGCCGCCGCCGAGAAACGAGAACTTCTCTCTTTCAGTCATTGTATTGAGAAGGGCTTCGATAGTATTCTCAATTTCCTGATCCGTCATCTTCAAGCCCTCGTCAATATAGTTTGTATCCATTGCCGGTATTCCATTCTCTTCGTAATCTCGAGCGTACCAACTTGGGAATGTAGTTGTCAGCGGTGCTGCAAAAGCGACTATCGCTGGCATTGAGGATACACATAGTACAGTTGCTAATAAAAGGCTAATAACTCTCACTTTCATACTTAGCATTTTTAAATGCTCCTTCCTCTTAATTGGATTTTTGCTATTTCCCAGTGCAGTGGAACAATTCTAAAAAATATTTATCACACCCCTTTTAACCTCTGTTATCCTTTACGAGTACTAATAACCACCTCTGCGAGACAAATCACCACCTCTGCGAGACTAATCACCACCTCTACGAGTACTAATCACCCACCTCTACGAGTACTAATAACCACCTCTGCTAGACTAATCACCACCTCTACGAGTACTAATCACCACCTCCCAGGATCAGAGCCGCCTTGTAAACTCTGAAGCCCAATTAATACGGGCTTTTTATGAATTAAATCGAAAATAATGCGCTCCGCCCGTTGATATTTTCGATTCGGTTCGATTCCGCCCAATAAAGGGCATAACCAGTATCAACTGCTAACTGATGGCGGTCTCAAAATGTAAACATGCCCAATAAAATTTATATAATATAATCCGGATTTAGTAACGGATTCTATCGAACAATTACCGGATAATTTATTACATCATTTCCTTAGTCTTTTTTGCCGGCAGGTTTTTGATATCTAACAATATTAAAAACTAATTGAATATTTGTCAAAATAATAAAAGAATGTAAAACGGATAAATTATTATAATAGAATTCAAATGGATCTTGACATGAAGTGTAGTTATTTACTATAACAATACATAAGAGGTGTTGAAAATGAAAACTCAAGATTTAGAAAATAAACTTATGAGTTTATCATATAGAGAAATGTACTATAAAAAATGTCTATTGGCAAATCAACCATGTGTCAGGAGATATGGACTGCTGCCAAGTTTTGAGTTTATTGAAGCAATCAATACTTTTTCCAGTGAAATGATTGATAAATATGGATTTGAGGAAAATGTCTTTATGGGTACCGGTATTTTTGAAAGGAAGCCTATACCCAATGCGGAAACATTGTCACTGGTTTATTCTCAGGGTAGAAACACTTTTAATACAAATAATTTTATCTCCGAGAACATGGATATGTCAGTTTTCAGAGTTCCGAGATATCTGGAATGCACCGAAATTTTTGACACGGTTAATATATTTTATGTATTTAATGGAACAATAAAAATTACAATTGAAGGCGAACTATTTTCAGTTGAGGAAGGGAATATTTTAATTGTTTCTCCATATATTATGCAACATTTGCTCATTGATGACGATAGTACAGTTATTTTAGCTTTAATGATAAGATCCTTTTCGTTTGCAAAGAGTTTTTATAATATTATGGAATGCAGTAACGGCTGCTCAGATTACTTTAGAAAAATGCTTTTTGATAAAGAAAACGCGCCTTTTTCTTTGGTTAAATCTCCCTATGATGAAAACCTTAAGAATTTATTGCTGAGGATTATGATTCTTCAAAAAGAAGAAGCAAGCCTGCGTAGTCTTTTAATAAGAAATCTAATTGAATCTTTTTTACTGCATATTTTTTCCCAATACACGGATCTCATGATGAACTATTTCACTAATACTAAGACTAATGAGTTGGCGTCCCGCATTTTATGTTTTATACATGAGAACTATTCCCAAATTACTCTTGATGATGTTTCAAAAGAGTTTTCCTATTCAAATGCCCATATTAGCAGAATTTTGTATCAAAGATTAGGGAAAAAATTCAAAGAGATAGTAACAGAAATAAGGCTTAATAAGGCGCAAGAATTATTGATAACTTCTAACTTAAAGATTGATGATATAAGTGATATTATCGGATATTCTGATACGAGGCTTTTGAGGTATTCATTTAGTAAAGCATATGGTATTAGCCCAAGCATATACAGGAATCGCCGAACTCGCCATGCTAAAAATCAGAGGATAATGTGACATTTTTTTGTTGCGCACTCTTATACGCATAGCTGACAAACGGCGCATTTCCTATAATATACGAAGCTTTGTGTATTGGGATGGGTTGAAGCGTTATCTGTTGCCTTTTAGCGATCCACTTTTTATTGCACTTTTGTTCTATTTGCCATAGAATGACTTTATTGAATTTTTGTTCGTATTTGACATTATGTCAGACAAAAAAGAAGTTGGGAAGTTGTTTGATCATCATGAAGAAGATCGTTTCAAGTTATATATCAGAAAGCATTATGAAAAAGGTAACAATGGCGATATTCCTGGTTTTTCTAGTATCAGGCTGCAGATTTGCAGACTACAATGACGGAAACAAAGTTGAACTGACTATTGCCACACATGATGATAGTACGGACGAATCGGAAATACCCGCCGAATCGGAATTACCCTCCGAACCGGAAATACCCAATGAATCGGAAGTACCCGCCGAAAATGAGGGAAACAAAGTTGAGCTGACTATAGCCACACATGATGACAGTATGGATCAAACGGAAATACCCGCCGAAAACGACGGCAAAGTTGAACTGACTGTTGCCACATATAGCGATAGCGCGATATTGAGCTATGCCGCCAGATTGTTCGAGGAGCGGCATGATGGTGTGACTGTTGCCGTAATAACCTATCGCGAGGTCAACAATGAAAATACAGCATCAAATTATGTTCAAAAAATAAGCGCTGAAATAATGAGCGGAAGAGGCGCCGACATCATTAACGTGAACGGCCTTACTTGGTCAAAATTTGCAGATAGAGGATATCTAAACAACTTGAGCGCGGAAATTGAACTTTCGCCTGATAACTATTATACAAACGTTTTAGACGCTTATCTTTATAACGGCGAGAGGTATGTCGTCCCTTTGTGTTTTACTATTGAAGAAGGCTTTATGTTTGGCGAGACGATTAATGATAATGAACAGCCTGGCGATCTCACCATTGAGCGTCTAGCTGATATCGCTGAGAAATACTACGAGCCGGGGACTACGACGTTATTTGACGACAGCGGGTTTTATAAGGACATGACATATATTGCGTTTAGGTTGTTCTGTCTTGATATGGACGACTATATTGATCAGAAAAACAAAGAGGTTTTCATTGATAGCCCGGAATTTATAAAGCTTTTGGAGACTGTTGAGCAGCTTGGTGAAAAGCTTGACGGCAAGCTTATTTCTAACGAAGCCGGGGCCGATACGTTGCTTGAAAATTATATAATATATACTCCGATATTGACGCATAACGGTTATATTGACTATGCTAATATGTCTTTTTTGTCAAATGACAATGGCGCTCATCTTATTACAGCGTATGACCTTTTGCTGGCGATTAACGCCAACACTAAAAAGAAGGAACTCGCTCTCGATTTCTTGAAATTCCTTATATCTGAGGAAATACAGTCATCTCCTTCAATAATGTTCTTTCCGGTCAATAGAAAAGCGGCGGAGGAAATTGCGATGCTAAGTTATGACGAAATAAAAGACGAACCATACGGAAAAGATATTTCTCTAAACACAGTCAAAGGTAATATCGCGAAGATTAACGAATTTACATCAAGACATCTGGTGTGCCGGATTCAAGATAATTTTATCAGGGAAACAGTATCATTAGAGTTTTCTATGTTTTTCGACGGAGGGAATACGGCCTTGCAAGCTGCTCAGAACATACAGTCTAAGTTATATTTTTATTTAAATGAGTAACTGTGCAGCGCGCTTTAGTGATGGCGCCTGACATGCGCCCGACATCTTTATTATATCAACACTTACATTCAAAAGCATCAAGGGCAAAAAAATCGAAAAGGCAAGCTGGCAAAAAAATATAATATTAGCGTTACGCGTAACTACAATGGCTCAAACGGCCGTTATGAAGCATTAAGGGATATGTGTTTAGAAGAAAAAACTAATTATGCTCTACCAGTAGCTCGGGAAATCGTTGCCGCCGATGATGCAGATAAGCGTGTGCCACCGAGTATTGTCAGGCTCTTCGATGAGTTAGCGAAAAAACTCGGGGTTAGAAGAGTAACCGGAACGGGGGAATAAACGATGAACCTCTCTTAGGCAACAGGAAATAGTAAACTATATTGACGGAGCATTGCTTGTCAAGGCAGGTCCCGGAAGTGGTAAAACACGCGTCCTAACAGAGCGTGTTAAGCATTTGCTATCTGAAAGAAAGCGTAGTAGGGTCTTGGCTCTAACATTCAGTAATATGGCAGCAGAAGAAATGCGGTCACGACTAGAGAATGACGTTGAAGTAAGAGATTTTTTAGAGAGAGCTTCTATAAGCACTATTCACTCGTTTTGTCTAGATCTTATTCAGTCGCGTGGTTATCTAATAGGCTTGCGTTCTGATATTTCATTGTTTGAAAACGATACTGATCGAACGGCAATTTTGCGGGATTTAATGTTGAGCGAACCAGAGTATGCCGCTTTATTGAATAATCAGCCAAAACCTGAAGTTTTTATGGCGAAGTTTCTTGCGGCTATTTCTGAACAAAAGAGAGGGCTGGTTTTGCCAGAAACATCGAATGAGGTTGAACCATTGCCAACGATTTATCGTAAGTATAATGATAGACTGGCTTCCCAAAACGCTATGGATTATGACGACATCCTTTTCTTTGCCTACCGCATTTTTGCCGAGAACCCGGATGTTGTCAAGTTATATAATTCTGTATATCGTTTTATTTTTATTGATGAGGCACAGGACTTAAGCGAAGCCCAATATCGAGTAGTGCAGGCTTTCTGTGGAAACGACTGCAAAAATATTATGATGGTCGGTGATGAGAATCAATCTATTTATGCTTTTAACGGTTCCAGTAGCAAATACATGACTGAGTTTTTCATACACGATTTTTCGCCAAAAATTTATACTCTGGAAGAGAACTTCCGCTCTGCCAAACAAATAATCAAGTACGCAAATAACTTGACAGGGAGCAATGAGGATACGTCGCGTTACTTTTACGATGGCGAGCTTGTAATAACTTCATTTCAAAACGAGACGGAAGAAGCACAATCTGTTTGCCGTGCAATAAAGAATTTGATAGTAAATAACCATAAAGATATTGAAGGCGGGTTGGCGTATGACAGAATAGCTGTCATCGCCCGAAACAAGTATGTCTTTGAAAGCTTAGAGGCTCAATTAGCGCAGACGAATATCCCATATTTTTTTAAAAAATCTCGTTTAGGTATTCTCTGTGAAACAGATTATTTGCAAGTGTTCGACCTCGTTTTAAGGCTAATAGTAAACCCAATGGACTTATATCACAAACAGTTACTTTGCAAGCTGGCAGGTAATAAAACGCCTATTGTTAATAACAATGCAACTGTTGAGAAAGCGATTGGACAAATACTGTCTGGAAGTAAGTACAATTGGCTTATTAATGTTGTCAAAAGTATCACACCGAACGATAAATTAATTTTTGACAGTGTTCTTCAACTATTAAGGAGTACTATGCCTCAGTCATTGTCTGATGACGACAAGTATTTGCTCGAAAAAGATATTGACGAATGGGCTGAACATTGGAGTCGATTCAAATCTCGCGTTCCGAGCGAAAACCGAACCTTAATTTCGTTTCGTAATGCGATAGCATTAGGAAAAACACAAGATCTTACTGCTGATACTGGCGTAGCTCTCTTGACGGCTCATATGTCCAAGGGGTTAGAATTTGAGGTCGTATTTATCATAGGTCTGAATGAAGGAACATTCCCCGACTACCGAGCGGTAAATAGCGGAGGGCCTGCGATTGAACAGGAGAAAAATAACATGTATGTCGCAGTAACCCGTGCTAAACGATTGTGTTATCTTTCATATCCCCAAATAAAGAAAATGCCCTGGGGTGCTGAAAAATGGCAAAGACCATCTCGTTTTATTGCTAATTATGGAAATAGCAATTAAAACTCAACTTTTTTATAGCAGTAATCAAACAACGATTACCGTATTCCCGCGTTTCGAGCAATTCAATTCTTCATAGCACATATCTTGACAAATCATTTCCTTTGATTCCGCATCTTCTAAGACTTCCATTGTTCTTCTAAGCGTAACGCTACGAAAAAACCTTTTGTCATATAAAAATGCTGGCGTTTGGGTTGACGCGATACTGAGCAACACGCATGGAGGACGTATTGGTGGAAAACCAGATTGCCTTTATGCCTTCGAAAAGTTTAGCAATCTCTCCATGCTCCTCCTTGATAATATTTTTCCATTTTTGAGTCTCGTTCGGAGAGGATATTTCATTCTTGGAATAGACAAGCAGAATCTTTACCGCCCGCGTATCTTCATCAACAAACAAAATACACCTATTGCCGGATGCCTTCGGTGACATACGAGTACCTTCGACTGCAAAACCAAGTTTAACCAATTTGTAACAGCCGGAGGTTGATATGAGATCAGCACGGTTATATTGCAGCATGTTATCTATGCGCTCGCAAACCGCAATGATTGTCCGCTCAGTAGCCAGCCATTTATCCTTGTAGTCTTTTTGGAATTTCTTAACGTAGCGCCTTTCTGTGAAAGGCTCAAACTGAACCCTATAATTGAATTGTTCCGTAGACACGTTCCGGCTCCTCTTGAGTAATAAGGCCGTAGGGAATTATTTCGCCGTCCCTGCAGATTTGCCATGGTAGCTGCTCGTGAGTGAAGTTTACAATATCATCGGTAGATTTACCGCTCCATGCCTTCCCAATCTTTTTTATAAGATTAAGCTCATCGTCTGACAATCTGCTGGTGGGAGCTTCCTTCTCTATGAGAGAGAACAGGATAGCCTTTCCCTTTGGTTCGCGGATTATGGTTCCGTCTTCTTCTAACTCGTCCAGTGCGCGGAAATACACATCTGAAACCGGCCCGCGCGGTAATTTGCGGTACGTCATACCGGACATTGGTGATGAGTTCAGATAATACCAAATGAAATCTGCCAGATATATTAACTTGGAAAGTTTCGTTTTGGTGATTTTCCCATCATCGTCAGCTCCGTATTTGAGAGAGTTCAGTATTATTTGCTTATATTTTTCGGTAGACTTAATGACGTCAACAAATACCGATGCTCCGTCAGCCACGCCTAATATATCATCCATACTAATACGCAGCATGGAAGACAGAGCTTCCGCCTGACGAACGGTAAGTTCCTTTTTATTAGATTCGATATTCATATAGGTCGGGCGGCTCACGCCTATGGCATGAGCTACCTGCTCCTGCGTATATCCGCGTGCCAAACGGGCCTGTTCAATATTATTAGATGAGTTATCACTCATGGTTTTACCCCTTTCGTGCTTTCGCTTACGACTATATCAAAGATGCAGTCAAAAGTCAACATTGTATGTAAAAAAAACTTACAATTCTGCTTGTTGTTTTTTACATCAATTTTCGTATTGGGAGTAGCGCGCAACGCGCAATGAACAACGCAAGGACAACGCGCGGAGTAGTGAGCAAATAAGTGACAATTTGTTCTTAATACTGTATAATCAAGCGGTTGCGACGCATCGTTAACTACAGTGCGCTTGCAAATAGATAGCACAGTGGGTGAGTGAGTGAGTGGGAGAGAGTTTTTGCATAGAAAGACTATTTGGGGGCATTTAGCGGCCCTTTTCACAATCGTAATTTGGGGAACTACCTTTACGTCGACAAAAGTATTACTAAGAAGCTTTACGCCTCTAGAAATACTGTTTCTCCGTATGGCTATCGCTTTTCTGGTCCTTTTTATTGCAAAACCCAAAAAGCTCGCCCTCAAGGACAAAAGGCATGAACTGCTGTTTGCCGCAGCCGGTCTTTGCGGTATTGTTATATATCAGATTCTGGAAAACTATTCACTGTCATTTACTATGGTTGCCAATACCAGCCTGATCGTGGCGACGTCGCCTTTTTTCATAGCTATTGTATCGAAGATATTTCTTAAAACAGAGAAGCAGGGATACCTTTTCTATATAGGTTTTTTATCAGCCATCGCCGGCATAGCCGTAATTAGCTTCAGCAGTTTAGCCGCATTGAGGATAAACCCGATTGGAGATCTATTTGCTCTAGGCTCGGCGGTATCATGGGCTTTTTATTCTATCCTGACCAGGCAAATCAGCGTTCATGGTTATAACATCGTCCAAGTCACCAGGCGAGTATTCGGCTACGCAGTATTGTTTTTGCTCCCGATTTTGTTTTTCTCTGATTTCCGGTCTAAGCTGGACCTGCTTGTTACGCCGGTGAACGTATTAAATGTCCTTTATTTAGGCGTATTAGCCTCCGCAACGTGCTTTAGCGCGTGGAACTATGCGGTAAAGGTATTGGGAGCGGTGAGGACGTCTGTTTATATATATCTCGTGCCTGTGATATCGGTCGTGACTTCGTCTATAGTGCTAAGTGAAACAATAACTTGGCTGACGGCGGGAGGGAGCATTTTGGTACTTCTGGGTTTGTTCCTGTCAGAACGCAAGAGCACTTGAAAAGAGCAAGCGCAAGGGAATAGTGAATGATAGCCCATCTGTTAATGTAAATCAGCCGTCAAACCGCTAAGCGCCACTCAAAAGCAATTTCAATATCATCGCCGTTTTTTCAATGTTTTTTATCTTCGACGCTACACACACAATTTTGTCCATGTCAACCCTTGAGCCGATCATTTCATAATACGGCGAATCCTTTTCAATGCGTATCCCAAAGTCTTCCTCCTTCACATCAAGGCCAACTATGCCATACTCGCTTTGGAATTCGTCAATCCTCATGAAAACCCCCTGTTCGGTCGCTTCGTTATAAAATTCCCTGTCGCAAATGTAAATATCAACTTCGTTAGCCGCAATAAGGACCGTTCTTTTTATCTGGACCGTGTAGTCCGCCCCTTCCATCACTGTACCGCCTATAGCGGAGTCGATATTAATGGCGTTGATTTCTGGCAATTCCTCCAGTATCGCGTTTTCGAGCGCTTCCGGAGTGAAATACCCGAAATCACCTATTACGGCAATATTTGCCTCGGGCTTCGGTTTTGCCACAACATCCGCAACGAAGAAGGCGATAAGCGTCAACACAATAGCGCCTACCAGCACATGCCATTTATAGTAGTATATTTTGTTGCGGAGCTTTTTTTCGTCAACCCCCATTTTCTTGAGAATTTTGGATTCCCTGTACGAAGGCGCTGCCGTTCCGGTCGCCATAAGTGCTGAACGCATAACGCGAACGGCTTCGTTTATCTCGCCAATATCCAGTTTTATGCCGCTCCCGGCGCCATTCCCGTCTTCGCCGAGAGTCAGCGTCATCTTGTACTGACGTACCAGTATCGTATATCTATGCTCGACCTTATCGATGTCCGCGTCCACTGGTATCCCAAGTATTTCAGCAGCTTTTATTATATCCATCTCCATATGTAAACCCCCGACCGTTATCAAACGATGAAGCCGTCAGATTATTGCAAGCTTTAATCAATGCGATAAATGTGTAAACAGTCAGCAGGTACATAATCAGTCAGCCAGACGCCGTTCTCGGACAAATAAAACTTAAACCCGTCATCATGCATCTTTTCCGTGTTTATTACCAGCACCACAGGACTGCCTCGCCGGCCGCCGACTTTTGTTGCAGTTTCTATGTTGGCGGATAAATGCACATACAACCTGCCTTGTGGCTTTAGCCCCTCATCCAAAATCAGCTGCACAAACTTTGAGGATGTTCCGTGGTAAAGAACGACGGGAGGCCGCGTTTCTTTTAGTTCAACATCAACTTGAACGGAGTGGCCTTGATTTGCGCGGATCTTTGTAAAATCATCATTAAAGGTGAAACGTTGCTTGTCGTTGTTCGCTACGACTTCTTGAATGTCTTCTAAAGTCACGGTAGAACCACCAGTGCTATTCATTCCCGCGAGCAACTCGTCTACGTCCGCCCAACCGTTTCGGTCGAGCGTGACGCCGGCTGCAGCAGGATCGTGCCGCAGGATGAGGCTCATGAATTTTGATAATGATTTCCTGTTTGCTTCTGTCATATCTTATCACTCCCCAATAAAAGGTTATTCATTCTTTTCATTTCTGTGCGCGAAATCATTTACTATCTTTTATTTTTATTATATCATTGCGACTAATATTTAGGGGGTATTTCTGCCTTTTTTCCTTTTATAAAAACTTGATCCTAACTTGATTTCCAGCTTGATTCCCAGCTTGATTCTACTGCAACAACTCGAAACTGTCACCGCTCCGCGAGCGCTCGCCCCAGTCAGCTTTAGCGCGGCGCCTGCAGCGTTGCGCCACACCCGCCCCGAAATCGCACACTCATTCCCGACGATGCCTGGGCTTACCAGAATACGGCGCGGCATAAACATGGCACTGAGAGACATGGTTTTAGCAAAGATAAATGACGATGCGGAATTACATGAAATGGAAAAGACATTGTGGGGTATTGGGTGGGGGATAGGTTCCGAGTACGATATTATGATTTCTTTATTAGTAAAAGATTTTGACCATTTTTACGAGTGGATTGACGCTATAGCTTATTATCAGAACATAGTTAAGGATGGAGTGGTACTATATGGAACATAGGCGGGAGCTATCTCAATATCGATTAGAAGAATCGGAGCGATGTCTGCGGAGCGCCAGATTACTTTATGAAGCAGGCGATTTCAAGTCAGCTGCTAATCGTTCCTACTATGGAGTGTTTAATGCAATCCGGAGCCTATTTGCATTACAGGGTAGAGATTACAAGAGCCATTCGGCATTGATATCATTTTTTAGAAGCGAGTTTATCAAGACAAATGTATTTGATGGTAGGATGTCCGATATACTAAGAGATTTATTACATATCAGATTTTGCGGTTAATTGATAAACCCGAAAGCAAGAAAGTTTTAGTCGGGTTTTTCGCATCATGTATTCTGTCAGGGAATACACAGCTATTCTAGTGAAAATAAAAATACAGAGTGTAAAATTTAATTACAAGCACTAAAGGCGCCGCTGAAAATAGTGGTTGCTTTTTGTGTCTGAAAGCCAAACTGTTCATGACAAAGATACACAGTATTAAAATAGTGATTAGATCGAAATACTTTGACCATTTAAATCTTTCGTGTAGAATCATTTGTTTGTTGGTAAGTAATTTGATAGAATCGTTTTGAAAATACCACGATTGACAATGGAATATGACGAGATATGACAATATATGATGAAATATGACAACATATGATGAAATATGACAAGATAAAACGATATATGACGATATAAAGAGATGCTTTATACAGTATGAAGTGGTGAAGGGCAGCCGGCGGATGCTCCACAAATAATCGGTCGGCGGGGTGCGGCTCATGAAAATGAAACAGAACGTCAGAGTTGCCGTACTTACAGTACTTGAGATATCGCTGACGATTTTTATCGGGCTGTTTTCGGGATGCGGCGGCTTAGATAACAAGGCGCCCGATGTGGGCGCAACCAACACAATAAAAGACAATTCGAACCAGATTAAGGCAGTCGATGCGAAATATTCGGGGCGGACGAATTCCGAAAAAACCGACGCGCCATATGTGATACCACCCATTCTCCTTCCGGAGGCGCCGGGAACAGCCACAACAGAGAACGACAAGGCGATCATTGACCATTCAAATACACAGGACGGATATATAATGGCCCAGTACTACGGTAACTACGACAAGAACGTCAGGCTGGTCGTTACCGGTTCAGACGGCGTTGAATATGTCTATGTACTTACGCCGGGGGGAATGATTGAGGCTTTTCCTCTGTCTGCCGGCGGGGGGACCTATGTGGTGGGGATATTTGAAGAGGTTGAAAATAAGAGGTACGCCTTGACAATCACGACGACTGTAGAAGCGTATCTAACTAACGAATTTGCGCCGTTTGTCCGCCCAAACCAGTTCGTGAACTTTAACCTTGACAGCGCCACGGTCAAAAAGGCCGTTGAACTTGCTCGGGGCGAGAGCTACAGAGCGGGTGTAATTGCCGCGGTATATAACTATGTCGTCGATAATTTTACATATGATAATGAACTCGCAAAGACCGTTAAGACTGGCTATTTGCCGAATGTGGACAGTGTACTTGAGAGCGGAAAGGGCATTTGCTTTGATTATGCCGCTGTTTCAGCTGCAATGCTCCGCAGCTTGGGCATTCCAACAAAGCTCGTGACGGGATACGCCGCAAACGCTTTTCATGCGTGGATCAGCGTTTATTCTGAAGAAGAGGGCTGGATAAACAACGCAATATTCTTCGATGGCGATAGTTGGAAACTCATGGATCCGACGTTCGCATCGGGCGCGAAGCAGAGCAACCAGATAATGCAGTTTATAGGAGACGGCAGTAATTACACAGAGAAATTTCAGTACTAAGGACTAGTAGGAGGCAAGCATTATTATGAAACCCAAATCACTGACAAATACGTATCTGTCCATGTTTTGTATGGAGATGGCCGTAATACTTCAAGCGGGAATCGATCTGCGCGATGGATTACTGATGCTTATTGACGAAGCTGACAGGGACGGAACTATTGTGTTGAAAAGTATACAGAGTGGACTTGATAAGGGCGAATCTCTTTCAAATTCGCTGCGAGCCTCCGGTTACTTTCCATCATATATGGCTGGGATGATCGAGACCGGGGAAAAGACGGGCCGTATAGGCGAGGCGCTGGGTGCGCTGGCGGAATACTACGAAAGGCGGGAACGGGCTGTGGCTTCTATAAAAAACGCAGTATTCTATCCGGTGATTTTGCTCATAATGATGATAGCGGTTGTGCTTGTCCTGATTATCCAGGTTTTGCCAATATTTAATGACGTGTTCGGTCGCCTTGGCGCCAGGATGTCTCCATTGGCAATCAGCATGATGATGTTTGGCGGATGGATCAGCGGCGCTTCAGTTGTGTTTGCGGCAATATTTGGCGTTTTGTTTATTGTGGCGTTTGTCCTGTGGCTTTTGCCTTCAGTTCGCGATAGAGCGAGCAAAGCGGTAGTTAATAGATTTGGGGCGCGCAGTATGTTTGGCGAAATGGCGGCGTCCCATTATGTTTCCGCAATGGCGCTTTCTGTGGCAAGCGGGTTAGGCAATGAGGAAGGCGCCGAGGTTGCTGCTACAGTTAGCGGCGGAGTGAAGGCGATCGATAATATGAACGCGAAATGCCTGAATATGCTGTCCAAGGGCAGCACTCTATCAGAGGCGATGGGAGACTCGGGGATTTTGTCTGCGCGCGATGTCAGAATGCTGGCCCTTGCGGAGCGGGCAGGGATGGTCAGCACAGCGTTGGCGGACATTGCGCGCAGAAAGGATCGTGATATTCAGGGCAAGACTGACAGGGTAATAGGCCGCATCGAACCAACGCTTATAATCGTGACGGCTGTGATCGTAGGAACGATCTTGCTCTCTGTAATGCTGCCGCTGATGGGCATAATGACCTCTATAGGGTGAGAGTACAGATATGGACACGAATGAGAGTGTAAATGTAAAACGAATATAAATATGGATCCGGGTGTAAATTTGGAAACAACAAAAACGGGCGAAAGCAAAATAAAGAAAAAAAATGGGTATGTATTCAAGAAGAGCGCGTGGGAGACGATCCGAAATGGCGTACTGCCGATGCTTTTCACATTTGGCGTAATCGCTATTGTTATGATTGGTTTGATGCAGGCGGAGGCTTCTTGTAGAGCTGAAGGGATTTCCATGCTTGAAAAAAGCGTAAAGAACGCGGTCGTCCAATGCTATGCCGTCGAGGGTAATTACCCCGGAAGTCTTTCATACATAGAAGAACGCTACGGAGTTTATGTGGATCGGTCGAGATATTCGGTATTCTATGTTGTTTTTGCCCCGAACATTATGCCAAGCATTACAGTGGTGGAATTGGGAGGAGACTAAGGGATATGAAGGCAGTTCATGGCAGGAGCGTCGGTATGGCTGCGACCCTGATGATATTCTGCATACTCGCAATGTCTGTGTTTACGGTATTATTGCTCGGCGCCGGCGCTTATGGAAACATTACTGAGATATCAAGCCAGTGCGCCGAGGCTCACGCATGTCTTTCCTATATATGGACAAAGGTGAAAATTGGGGATGACGCCGGCAAGGTGTTTGTGAGGGAATTCGACGGCGTTCCGGCGCTCTGGATTGAAGAGCGGCTAGGTGGCTTTACTTATAATACTGTTATTTATAGCCACGACGGCTGGATATATGAATTATTCACTGACGACGTACAAGGGTTTTCACTTGGTGACGGCGTATCTGTTGTACAAAACGAATCTCTTGTGTTGGAGCAGTACGCCAATGGACTTATAAAGGCATCAACAGGACATGAAAACGTCCTGATTTTCCCAAGGGGGAATGAAAAGGCGCATGTCACAGATAAACAAGGCGATCCGGAACAGACGAACGCCCAAGATGGACTGGGAACCTATGAAGAGGCGGAAGAGGCGGAACTGTCAGGAATGCCGGATGACCCGGAAGGCCCGGAAGGCTTGAAAGACCCGGAAGGCCCGGAAGACTTGGATGACCCGGATGGCCCGGATGACCTGGAAGGCCAGGAAGACTTGGATGACACGGATGCGCTGGAAGAAGTTGAAGGAGGGCCTGCCGGATGAACGACCGTTCGAGGTCTGCCCTCTTTTTGATTGAACAATTGATCGTAATCACCGTGTTTGCCGTTTGTGCCGCCATATGCTCGCAGCTCTTCGTGGACGCCTATATCACATCAAACAATGCAAGGGATATGAACTATGCCCTATTAGCCGCCAAGAACGGAGCTGAAGTATACAAGGCTTTTAATGGAAATCCGGAAAATGTAGCGGTAGCTTTGGGTGGATCTCAATACGGGCCGGGTGGCTCGGATATCATAGTTTACTACAATAGAGATTGGCTGAATTGCGAACACAGGGAGGCTGAGTACGCACTACGCCTGAGTTGTGCCGACAGCTCACGCGTCGTTGGAAATGGCGCAGAGTATGCAATAAATGAAAATGTTGGCGCGAGCAATATAGACGGCGCGAACAGCAACTCAAGCAGTATCGCGAGCAGCAACTCAAGCAGTATCGCGAGCAGCAACTCAAGCAGTATCGCGAACAGCAACTCAAGCAGTATCGCGAACAGTGTAACCGCTCAACCGCTTCATATATACGAATTATCTGTGGAGAGGATAACTGGGGAGGAGATAATAGCCTTTGCAGTAGCTACCGCGGAGAAGGGGGGCGAAAATTGAACAGAAGTGGTTTGGGTATCGGTAGTGCATCAGTAACGCTTATATTTGCCGTATTATGTCTGACGATCCTCGCTCTGATTTCACATGTCTCCGCTGACAACGACAAAGCGCTGTCGGATGCGGAGGCAAAAATGGTAATTGGTTATTATAATGCGGACGTTCTAGCGGAACGCGTTGTAGCTGAATTAAACGCGTTAACATCTGAGAATCATGCAACCGTTAGCGGCTTTCCCACAGACTCTCAGGCGGGTAAACATGCGGATGCTTCGTCAGATTCTTCGGAAGACGCTCTGGCAGACTCTCAAGCGGGCGAACATGCGGATGTTTCGTCAGGCGCCTCGGTAGACGCCGCCGAGATAACCATACTTCCCGGGACAGTACTCGGCGTGGAGATAGCATCGGGTTGGGATAACGATCTTGAGGCGCCAACCGCAGAGTTTTCCTGCGTTATAACCGATGTGAAGGAGTTATATGTCAAAATTGCCCTGCGTGATGATTCATACGAGGTTCTTAGCTGGAAAATGAGGGATTCCATGGAATGGGAGTTAGATGATTGGGCGCCGGTCTTTATATTTGATTGACCGGATTTAAAGTGTTGTATGTTCCCATATATTTGTTGGGCGACTTGTCTCCGGATCACCGGAGATGGGAATATGCAGTTGGCTGTTTATACTGAATTGAACTGGAATATGCAGTCGGATGTTTATACAGACATTGAACTGGAATATGCAGTTGGCTGTTTATACAGACATTGAACTGGAATATGCAGTTGGCTGTTTATACTGACATTGAATTGAAAGGAAGGGCATTAATAGCATGGAAATAAAGGACTATTTAAAAATGGCGGTAGAGAAGAATGCTTCGGATGTTTTTATAGGGGCGAGGCGACACATATCTTTGAAGATAGACGGAGTTATTTCGCCTGCAACAGAAGAGACGCCTGATGCTGATAAGGTGGGAAATATGATAACCTCTCTTTATGAGATGGCTAACAGGCCGATGAAGAAATATAACGAAACCGGGGATGACGATTTTCCAGTGTCTGTTCCCGGAGTCGCCCGATTCCGAGTGAGCGCTTATCGGCAACGGGGAACAATGGCGGCGATTATTCGCGTTGTGCAATTTGGTATTCCTAATCACAAGGAACTGCGTATTCCGGGAGAGGTTATGGAGATTTCCTCCGAGAAGAATGGCATCATACTTGTTACCGGACCTGCGGGAAGCGGGAAAACTACTACCTTGGCATGTATCATAGACATAATAAACCAATCGCGGAACTGTCATATCGTCACCTTGGAAGACCCTATCGAATACTTACACAAAGATAAAAAGAGCTTAGTCAGTCAGCGCGAGATTTCGACAGACACAAACACTTATATATCTGCTTTGCGGGCATGTCTGCGACAAGCTCCGGATATCATCCTGCTCGGCGAAATGAGGGATCTGGAGACAATAGCAACCGCAATGACAGCAGCGGAAACCGGGCATTTGGTCTTGTCAACGCTTCACACCCTCGGCGCCGTTAATACGATAGATCGTATTGTCGACGTCTTTCCTCCGGCGCAACAGCAACAGATACGCGTTCAGCTGTCAATGGTGCTCAAGACAGTAGTATCTCAACAATTGCTGCCAGATAAATCGGGCGGCCTTATACCGGCGTTTGAGATTGCGCACATCAACAAGGCTATCCGTAACCTTATCAGGGAGTTTAAAACATATCAGATAAACACAGTAATACAAACGTCAGGGAATGAAGGTATGATCAGCATGGACGGATATATCCTGAGACTGTATACAACCGGCGCCATTACGGCGGAAACAGCTATCGGGCAAGCCTCAAACACCGAACAGATGATGAGATATATTGAAACAACACCGCCCGCAATTAGTCATCTATAAGACAATTTTATACGATCTGCCGCATAGATCCAAGCCAAGCGAATTAGATAACTGATGTGGTGAACCTTCCCACGAGCTAAAGCTCATAGGATTGTGACAGTGTTGTCTCAAATGTCAAAATGCTTTACTATATCGTATACATATCGCTCAAGTATCAAAGTTAAACGTGTATTGAAAATACACAAAAACACTGATATTATAGTGTTTTCAGGGTCGGGTCATCAGTAAAACTGCCCAAAGTTTAGGGGAATTTTGGAGGAAGGAGGGGAGGCCAACAGTAGAGTGTTAAATGTTGTAATGATCTAATCGAGTTATGTTGAAATGACTTAGTAATTTGTCAAGATATGATGTAAAGATTTAGTAATGCGCTCGAGATAACATGTAATAAATTAGTAATGCGATCAAGATATTTTTGTAAAGGTTACTATTGTAATCGAGTAATGATGAAAAGTTTTAAAAATGCGATCAAGTTACGACGTGATGAAGTTATGACTTGATCAACAAGTTATAACGTGATGAAGTTATGGTGTAATGAAGTTATGACGTAATAATATTAATGTATTAATAAATGTGATGGAGGTAGGTTCTATGAAAAAAAGAATATTATCAGCATTTGTCGCGGCAGTGTTACTCATGAGTACCATGCTGGTCGCACAACCCATTGTCGCGTCTGCGAGCGTGCAATTCCCGGAAGTTGTAGACGGGGAGTTGATTACTTGGGAAATGACGGGCGACACCTCGCCGTGGATTGAGATAGCCCGCTATGGCGAACACTCCCTTATCATCCGCCAGCAGCCCCTCACTAGCAGCCTCACATGGTACAATAGCAAACTTGGGAACAATTCGTACTCAGCTTCTTTACCGCGCCAGGAGTTTAATAACTGGTATAAAAACAAGTTGGCCAAAAACGCCAGGTTGCGCGAATTTGCAGTTACGAACAACGCCATGTATCACTGGGGCACTTATGGAACAGATTATGTTGACGGCATGAGCCTGCCGATGGGAGAGCCCGCTCCCACGGGCGATGACATAGCGTTTGCGCTCAGTTACTGCGAAGCCGTTTTTTACTGCTCCACCCAGTATTTAGTCCGGCAGACGGGGACGGGCGACGCGCCGCTTAAAGCCAGTTCCAAAGAAGCGACAAGCAACTACAACAAATTATTGCCCGTATATACCGGCGCAAATCAATCTCCCGCTTATTGGCTCAGAACTCCGGGACAAGGACTCCAGTACGCCGGCAGTGTTGGCTATTCAGGTGGTTCGCCAGACAGCCTGACCAAGGGTCGTGTAAACCAGAACACAATAATAGGCTATTTCGGTCACTATCGCCCGGCGATGTGGGTCAATTCGGACATTATAAAGGGTGAAGGGACTGTTAATGTAAGATATTTGGATGCAGACGACAACTCGGCGCTCATTCCGCAGAAAACGGAAAAAGTCCCCGCCGGTCCTTATGGCCCGTACCCCCCGGAGGATATTGATGATTATACTTACATCGGATTGGCCCCGGGCAGCGCTCCGCCGTCAGGTACAATATCAAGAAATCAGACTCTCACTATAACCCATCAATATGTCTATGATCCTCTAAGAGTCAAGGTCACTTATGATCCCAACACCGGGACCGGTATGAGAAGAGATTTTTCAGGCGCGCCCGGCTCAGAACATGTAGTGTCTGATCAAGGATACTACAAGAACAATTACTCGTTTGATAGTTGGAACACCAACCAAGACGGTTCCGGTGTCCGTTACGAAAACGGCGATAGAATAACGCTGGCTGACGACATAACACTTTACGCGCAATGGATTGATGATACAAATTTCCAACTTGTGTTATACGATCCAAACGGTGGCATGGGGATACCACAATATGAAATTACTGATTCCCAGGGGCGCACCTCGATCAAGGACAAAGAATATAAGAAGCCCGATTATGCATTCCTCTATTGGAATACAATGCCTGACGGCAGCGGCACAACATATTATGTAGGCCAAAACGTCACGTTGCATACCTTTCTCATCCTGTATGCGCAATGGCAGGAGTTAGAATCTTTTACCGTGACCTATCATCCGGGAATTGGTTATGGCGGGAGCGTCGATCCGGAAAAGATTTATTTAGGCGATGAATATGTTATAAAAAGCCCTGCGCTGGTACGCGTGGACAGGCCTGATTTGATGTATTATTTCACATATTGGACCTTAACCGCAGATGGCTCAGGCCCGCGATACCTTCCGGACGATACGATTGTTATAACAAGTAACGTGACGTTTTTCGCGAACTGGCGCATGGAGTAACCCTGATGTGCGCTTCCACGCTTCCCTCATATATAACGAGAGGCGTAAAAGAGTTCTTGTCATTGAGGCAAGCAAGATTTCTACAAATGAAATTCCAGTGCCAATGCGTTTATATGTACGATTTATAACAGCATAGCTAATGCACAACAGGATAGTATAATTGAAAATTGAAGCGGCGCCGCTCCGGAAACACTGCGGCGTCGCTTCATTCTTTTTATTGATAAGCAAGTCCGGGCTATTCCGATATCGGAATACTCCGGGAAGAATCCATCGCGATTTCTTTGTTACTATTCACGGGGAGCAGAGAGTGGAATAAACGTCATTGCGAGAAGTGAAGCGACGTGGTAATCCAGAAAAAATCTATCGACCGACAAAAAACTGGATTGCCTCGCTCTGCTTGCAATGACGACGGGGCTGGCAAGCAGTAACATTTCTTTCGTTGCGCATGTTGCGCATGTTGCGCATGTTGCGTTTATCTTGACTATTTGAGCGACATTGACCGGAGCGCTTGATCAAGAGTTTCAACGGCATAGTCTATGTCATTAAGTCCTATGAGATAATCAGGAAGGAAACGCAAAGTCCGTCCTCCGTTTGTGCCTTGTATAATTACGCCGTCAGCCAACATGCGCTTGTATAAGTTATTATAAATCACCCTGTAATCGCGCTTATAGTCATTGCCAATGACATTGTAACCGTCATTACCATTGTTACTGACATTGTCACTGACGTTGTCATTGTAACTGTCTCTGCCGCTGTCGCTGTAACTGCCTCTGTCACTGTCACTGACATTGTCATTGCTACTGCCATAGTTACTGTCGCTATCTCTGTCGCTGTAACTGCCTCTGTCATTGTTACTGACATTGTCATTGCTACTGCCATAGTTACTGTCGCTATCTCTGTCGCTATCTCTGTCGCTGTCGCTGTAACTGCCTCTGTCATTGTTACTGACATTGTCATTGCTACTGCCATAGTTACTGTCGCTATCTCTGTCGCTGTCGCTATCTCTTTCTCTGCCATTTTTGAATTTGAAGCTCAGCTCGGCGCCAAGCATAAGACCGCAGCCACGAGCACTCACAATATGGTCGTTACTTCGCTCCAGATCTGTCAATTTCCGCAGAAAATACTCGCCTTTTTCCCGTATCCCGCATAGTATATTATGTCTCTCCATATAGTCTATCCCAACATTGACAACGGCGGCGGCAAACGGGTCATTCTGATGAGAACTGTAGTGCGTCATGTCATAGCATTTTTTATCATCAGGGATTAGCGCCTCCCGGAACATCGCGACCGCCACCGGAAATCCGAGGCCAATACCTTTAGCCGTTGCGACCATGTCCGGAACAAAGCCAAAAGACTGATACGCAAACCATTCTCCTGTACGGCCAAAGCCTGTCTGACATTCATCCAACACCAGAAGTACATCGTACCGATCACACAAAACCCGTACTTTTTTGAACCACTCTGCCGGTGGGAAGAGCATGCCTCCGACGGAGACGATCGGCTCAAACAAGACGGCTGCGATCCCGCCATTCTTCATGATAGCCTCCAAATGCGCGATCGAGTCGTCAATCGCCGTTGCCGGATAAGCATCGACGCTGACATCAGTGCTCGCGCCTGTGCTGCCTGGTACTGGAATAACTGGTACTGGAATAACTGGTACTGGAATAAAATGTACTCCGCGCACGGAAGGAGTTGCGTACACGCCTCCATATGTAACGCTCTGCGCCCCGAGCGTAAGCCCGTGATATCCTCTGTCAAAGCAAATAATCCCTTCTCTTTTCGTGATGTGCTTAGCGTAACGCATGCAAAACTCTACAACTTCGGCGCCTGTACTCAGGAGTATGCATGAAGCTTTCATATCTCCGCTGATTCTATGGATATTAGCCGAGCAGCTTATTACTTCTTCTGATATGATACTCGTTGATGTATGGGCCAGACCCGATATTGAGCTGTAGACCGCATCTAGGATGGCGGGGTTTGAGTGCCCAAGCGCCGCGCAAAATTGGCCTGCGTTTAAGTCCAGGTATTTTTTTCTGTCAACATCGTATAGATAGCTCCCTTTGCCATACGACATAACCGCTTCCGTAAAGGGGATCACGGGTATTAAGAAGTGACTATCCGCAGCGGATGAGTTTGGCTTTACCATTGTCGGCGGCGCCTCCTATTCCATAATAAATAAATCTCTGATTTCATTGCTAACCGTGATCAATTCGTCTCTATCCCGACCCTCGATTATATAATATCCGCGCCACATAATTGAACGTCCGTCTGCGACCTGCCCGCGTAGAATTGTCCCTCTTTTCAGAGCGCATTTATACTTTACCACAGGGTAACGCGCCATGATATATTCATCGTCCGGCACATCTGCGACCCTTCCGGCTGGAAGGTCATAATATCTAATAAGCATACATTTCGTGTAGGTTGGCATAAATGAGTACATTTGTTCTGATTTGTGGCTGTTGGCGGACAAGGACAGCGCGAATTTCAGATACTCTGCGACCATGTCCACGCCCGTTACCAATGGTGTGAATAGATTGTGAAGATTATGCCCGGATGGGCGGGCGGACATCTCAATTATAAAGGTTTCCGAGCCGTTGTATATAACGTCGGCGTGCAAGAGGCAGTTGCTAAGTCCAATAACCCTGCAGGCGCCGGAGAGGGATTGCTCCACACTCTCAAAAAGGTCTGCGTTTTCTGCGCGCCTTTCCATCGAAAAGTATCCAACACATTGCCGATATGGACGGGACGTCAGCATTTTTTCCCGCAGTAGGATCAGATACATTTTGCCGCCAATGATGGCGGCGTCAACTCCATATTCAGCGCCTTCCGCGCAACTCTCGGCGACAAAGTCCTCACTCAAAGGTATCATAGCGCTGAGGCTTTCCCGGAACTCTTGTTCATCGCGATAAACCTGTACTGCTCTGTTGCCTGAACCATAGCGAGGCTTAAGAATTATCCCGTTGCCCATAGCACAAAAACCCGCAGGCACAATTGCTGATCCAGCCAGCACCCTGGCGTCCGCAATAGGCGCCGGCCTGGTTGCCCCTCCAGCGGCTTCCGTCGCTGCCCCGGCCCCAACTTCAGCCTCAGCCCCGGCTTTAGCCTCAGCCCCGGCTCCGGCTCCGGCCCCAACTTCAGCCCTGGCTCCGGCCCCAGCCTCGGCCCCGGCTCCAGCCTCAGCCCCGGCTCCGGCCCAACTCCTTGCCTCAGTTCCAG
>JGI24702J35022_10000263_pt1 | contig 30153 bp, 25 predicted proteins | sample TergutTh196P4_FD_35022 | JGI IMG/M metagenome (IMG submission 35022)
CGCCGGATGCGTCAGTTGTTAGGCGATTTTCATCCGAATTTTTGTTATTATGAATATCCGGGCGGAGACCATTGGTTTGGCGATATTAGCGTTGATTGGCCGCTCATCTTCGACTATTTCAAACACCAGACGATCCCTCTTTTGAAAGATGTTAAAGAGATTGATTTTCATACTGCTACTCCTTCGGTCTCGGCATCTGACTATTGGATAAGAATTGAACAACAGGAACAACCGTTTCAATTTTCCAATGTGGTTGCTTCACAAAGAAAAGATACGATTATTTTACAACAAACTGATAATGTTTCTATTTTGGCATTGGATGTACCATCGTTGGAGATGAAATCGGAATCGATCGTCATTACTGTCGGCGATCAGGTATTACAAGTCCCTGCCGGACAAAAAGCGTTACTCGCGTTACATGACGGCAAATGGAGTGTCAACGAATCGTTGAACCTCAAACATAAATACTCGAATCGTAATGGCGGATTCAAACATGCTTTTGAAAATAATGTTGTGTTTGTCTATGCCACCAACGGTCGCTCGGCAGAAAATGAGTGGTATTGTAACAAAGCGCGTTTTGATGCCGAGACATTCTACTACAGAGGCAACAGTTCGATTGATGTCATCCCTGACACAGAATACACATTAGCAAAATATCCCGGTCGCAATGTGATAATCTACGGAAACAGGAATAACAACAAAGCATGGCCGCTTCTGCTGAAAGACTGTCCGATTCAGGTGAGTGAAAACGAAATAAAGGCCGGTGAGAGAAACATAACAGGCAGTGATCTGGGCGCCTATTTTGTTTATCCACATCCTGCCGACGATAAAGCGTTGATAGGTGTTGTTGCAGGAACAGGACTTGCAGGTATGCGCGCCACTTCGCCGAATAACTACCTGTCGGGTATTACCGGTTTCCCTGATATCATGATTTTCCGCGTCGATATCCTGCGCGATGGCCTTCAGGCTATGGAATTTGCCGGATACTTTGATAATGACTGGATGCTAAGATTTTGAGGGCGAACGTTCCTAATTCCTAATTCCTAATTCCTAATTCGTAATTCCTAATTCCTAATTCCTAATTTAATTTTATTTGCCGGAATTAATCGTACAGGGCTATTGAGGCCCGAAGGCATCACTTCCCAATGTCCATATCCGGTATTTCTGTAATTGATATCTACCAAGTTTATTTCTTTGAAGATACGCCACCGGATGTTACGACGTTCATAATCGGCAATACGGTTGGCGGGTAGATTTGTTACTTCTACTTCAATCAGATTTTCTCCTTCATGCATGTAATCGCCGATAAGGAGGCGGAAAGGCGCTGCCCAACAGGTACCTGCATACCGACCATTGATTTTTACGCGGGCGCTCTCGCGAACATCGCCGAGGTCAAGAATCCATTCGTCGGTTTGTATCGGTGGCAGCGTCACATTGACAGCGTATAAAGCGACGCCGGTGTTACGAATAACATCCGGATGATCAATCGTAGTCCATGATACGGGTTGGTCAATTTGAAATGTTTCGTTAATGGCAGGTTCGCTTTCGATAAAACGCAACGTCCATCCATGGTCTAACGACAGGCTTACCGGACTGTCGGTATAATAGTTCCATTCGGTAACTTGTGTAGAATTTTTTTCAACCGACAATGCCTCGGAATGTTGTTGCGTATTTTGTTCGTGGGAGGAAGGCTTATTTTTATAGGTTTTTAGAATCAGCGATTCTCCGGAGCGCAGTTGAAGGTAGACTTGTAGTTTTCCATCTTTCAGACGGGACTGCGCCATACCGCTTGCGCCGGTCATCGGGTTGAAAATGGCTACCGAAGCAGCAGGAACTGAAAGTGTGATCCATCCTTCCACGTCCTTATTTTGCAGCGAGGCTATAAAGTAGTGATGACCGTCAGTATCAGCGCGTCGGATATAATGCAATCCGTATTGTGTTTTCATTTCTTCCGGAACAGCTTTACACTGTGCTAAAGTTTCGTCATAATTATTCCCGGTAATGATACGCCCTTTTTGGATAGCGGCGACTTTTGTTTGTGAAAATACAATTTCCGGCAGTTGTACCACCTCAGATTGTCTTTCGGGCTTGATGCCAAATGTAGGCAGTTGTGAGGCTGCGTTTTTAAATGTCTGACGCCGCTTTTCGAGGTTACTGAATCCGGGGACATCCTGTGGGTAATTTTCAAGGAAAACGATATCGGCGCCCTCTTTTGCAAGTTTCAACAGGTGGTGCAAAACATCAGCCGGCATAAGTCGTGTAGCCGGGACGATTAACGCTTTATATCGCGCTCCTCCGGATGTTTGTAATTGCCCGTTCAGGAAGCGTGTGGTACGAATGAAATCATCGGAGATGTAATCGACGTCATAGCCGCAAGCGGTTATGTTGTTTACTACCTCAATAAATTTGGGCGCGCGTTCGCCCATTTTGTGGATGTCGAAAGCTAAATAACGGTCAGGTTGATCGTTCCGGATGTCATAAATCGGAAGATATAACAGAAAATCATTATCGGATTGTCCTTTTTGAAGGAAGGACTGACAGCGGGCGATGTATTCGAAAAAGGCCGGAGCATCCTGCCAGATCGTGTTTGTAGGCGACATATTGACAGACGCATAAAAAAGCCATCCGGGCCACTCGGCTTCACGCGGGGAATAGGGGGCGCCGTGAAAAAACACATGGTTGACGCCCGAAACAAACAGCAGATCGAGGTCGGGCTTGCATTGCGAAAGGGAGGTGCGAAAATGTTCTGTCAGCCAAGTGAATGTTTCGGAAGAGGTATAGGGTTTTCCTGCAATATGTGCAGCAGAGGAAGCATATTTCAGCATCGACAGGTCGGAATCGTTAGGTCGTGTCAGCGAATCTTTTCGCAAGCCTTTGATATGAAAATCCGACAAGCCGAATCCCTCACATTCGGGGATATCAACGGAGGCGTACAAATCGATCAGGTTGCCAGGCGAACCGTGTGCTTGATTACGTGTTGTACTACCATGGCGATGCGCCCAAGCTGTCCAACGACGGGTGAAGTTTTCTTTCAGCAGGTCTGATAGCGTTTCGCGATAGTCGGATACGATGCGAGCGGTCATATCCGGTCGTTTCCCGTTGTCGCTTGTATTATCGATAAATGCCGGGAAATAGTTCTCTAACCTGTAACCTCTACGACGCGCAAAATCATCTAACAAACCGGGCGACCAGTCAGCGCCGTATACTTCATACGAATCATTGAAAAACGATTGAGGGTAAGCGGTTTTATTTGACTGAAAAGCTGTGGTGAATCTTGCTAAATAATTATCAACGGTTTGAGCGGATAAATGATTCATCACATATCCTTCGCCACCGGGCGCGGCTCGTTTGACTAACTGCAATGTCTTGCCTTCGAACAGGGCAATAAGCCTCCATTGTCCTTCGGGCGCTGTCCATTGAAGCAAACTGTTCTTCACTTTGCCGGTCAGGTTGATTGTTTTCCCTTCAGCAGAATAGGCCATCAGGCATGCTAATTTAGCTACCGGATGTTGTTTTTCGTCATCCGGCTCTATTCGTTCGGAAAGTTGTTCGCCTCCCTGTAGCCTGTATTCCATAAATATCGATTTTGTAGCAGCATCACCGATTGATACATCCGGCCCGCCGAAAGGCCACCCTGTACCGGTATTCATGTCGATTCGGATATTGAGCCGCATCCCCTCGTCCTGCGTATGTTGCAGCATCTGCATCCATTGCGGCGATAAGAAAGGGATATCATTGGCCTCATTCCCCTGTACGCCATAAATAGGCGTGATTTCAACTCCACCGATACCTGCTTTTGCAAAGTTTTCGAGGTTGTATGTGAGATTGGCTTTGTCAACTGCGCTCCCTAACCACCACCAACGTGCAGCGGGTCGGGCTTCTGTCCGGATTACCGGCCATTCCTGCGCATGGATAGCTGTACATGATAATAAAATGGCAGCAAAAATAATTGTAAATTTTTTCATCTAATTTCTTATTTCAATGGCATTGTATTGACATACTTCGTGGCAGCAAAAGCAGTGAATACATTTTTTACTGTCAAAAATCACTTTTTTAGGATTATCGGGAAAGATTTGCAGCGCTTGAACTGAGCAAATCTTAACACAGGACTGACATCCGGTACACTTTTTTTTATTAAAAACAGGTCGTCGTACCGTACCACGCAATCCGGGAATACGTTTAGAAATGATGTTACGCGACATCTTCCAGATAGATATCCTTTGAATTAGTTTGAAATCGTTGCGGATAAATTGTTCGATAGGGTCTCCTTTGACTACGATTTCATCGACCGAAGCCAACCATTTTCCCCGCCTTAATGCTTCGCTATTCGTGTCGATACTCAAGGGATCGTATCCGATGATTTTTGTCGCTATGATGTCAATAGCCAGCAGGTTGGTAGAGCCAAGTATCAGATGCAGGGGATACGGATTACCACTTCCGGGGCCGGGACCTTCCATAGCCGTAATGGCATCCATAAAAATGAATCCGGGTGTTATACTTTCGTTTAAGTCGACCAAAAATGACGCCATAGATTCGCTACTGTGATGAAAAGCATGTTGCTTCGTTTTGTGAAGATGCGGGATTATGCCGAAAGTATTTTTGATAGCGCCGGTATATCCCATCAATTCGTGCGTTTTCAGCTTAGGGAGCGAGATGATATAATCGACTTTATGAACGATGCCTGTGACAGGTGTTTTCCCCGAAGGCAGAGACAACGATACTGTCTCTTTCCCAAAACAGACCCATTCGGCGCCTGTTTTTTCGCAAACGTCGAAGATACCCGATTTACGCGGTTTAAAGGAAGTTGAATGAATAGCGGGCGAATCGCCGACGAAGATTTTTTCGACACGCCGGTTTTGGAGGAAGCGAATGACGGCTTCCAAGAAAACAGGATGGGTGGTAACCGCTTTAGCAGGGTCGTCGTCTGTCAGTATGTTGGGTTTCACTAAAACGGTTTTCCCTGCAAGTACGGGTCCCTGTGTCTGGGAATATATCACTTCCAGTAATGGCAAAATCCTGTCTGTATCATAGTCCTGACAGGAATAGCAACTGACAATGGAGTTCATTTTTTGTCTATTCCATGTGGAAGACTTCGGGAAGGGGGATGCTGACAGGCGAGTTATCCGGATTTACTTCCATAATATCAGCCATATAGTCCCACCACTTTTGTACAATGGGATTTGTTCCCATATCTTGTGATGATGCTTCGCCTTTCGTTTTTTGGGAGGCAAAAAGGATGTTCGTTTCCTTATCCCAATAGATTGAATAATCGTAAACTCCGTTTTGAGACAGGAGTTCGCGCAGTTCGGGCCAAATGGCAGTGTGACGTTTTTCATACTCTTCCTCGAAACCCGGTTTGAGGAACATTTTAAAAGCTTCGCGTTTCATAGTTGTATTTTATTAATGTTAGTAAAAAGTTTGCGCAATTTTTTTAAATTTCGTTTAATGCTTCTGCGATATTGATAATACTATCGCCCATTTTTTCAAGTTCTACGATCATATCCATATAGGTGACGCTGGCCTGATAATCGTATTTTTGTTCTTTGACGTCGGTGACATTTTGAAGTTTCAGCTCGTTGCGGAGATCGTTAATTTCATTTTCCAGATTCACCGATAGGGCGAAATTATCCTTATTTATCTTCATGGGCAGGTCTGAGCTTAAAAGCTTTGTCATGTGTTCGATTGTTTTATCAATCAAATTCATCATCTGCTTGATATTCTCATTCATATCAGCGGTATAAACCGATTTGTCTTCGCGTCGTCGTACGATGGTACGGGCGATATTGTAACAGCCATCGGCGACACTTTCAATTTCGGAGATCACGCGAAGCATGGTTTGTAGCTGTAACTTACTGTTTTCACTCAGACGTCCCTTGGCGACATTCGTCAGATAGGTAGCTATCTCTACTTCCATGCGGTCGCATATTTGCTCGTATTTTTCTATCCGGCTGAATTTTTTTGCGAAATCGTTGTCATTCGTTTCGTCGTATAATTCCCTCACGAAAGCAAACATACGTCCGGTGCGTTCGCTATACAGATAAATTTCTTTTCGCGCCTGCAGGAGAGACAGTTCGGAGGTCGAAAACAGTCCGGATGAAATATGTTTTAATTGAAATTCCTCGTCTGTCACTTTTTGAGGGATCAGGTATGACACAATCTTTGCAATTGTTTTTACGAACCATATCAAAAAAAATGTATTGATTAGGTTGAACATTGTGTGAAACAATGACAAACTGATAGATGTAGTGATCTGGTACTGTCCGAACTGGCTTTTTAATTCCATTTGTTGGGCGGAAAGTCCTGTGGATTCGGGATTTGATATTAGTGCATACGTCTGGGGGTCTAAATCATTTAAAAAGGTCATCATCTGATTGGGATCGGCCGAACCGGTATGTGTTATGATTCCGGAAACCATTCTCAGAAACGGATAAAATACAATAAGCATCCAGATAACTCCTATTATATTGAATATCAGATGGGAGAGAGCTGCCCGTTTTGCCGATACGTTGGCCGGAATAGCGGCTAAGTTGGCTGTCACGGTAGTTCCGATGTTTTCGCCTAATACCATGGCTGCTCCAAGCTCAAAAGGAATCCAGCCTTTAGCACACATAATCATCGTGATAGCCATCGTTGCAGATGATGACTGTACGATCATAGTTATAAGGGATCCAATTCCTAAGAAAATTAGTACGGACCAAAATCCCAAGTCCGTATAATTGGATAGAAATGAGAGCATTTCCGGATTTGATTGTAAATCAGGCATGTTGTTTTTAAGCAGATCAAGTCCCATGAACAGGAGCGCGAATCCCATGATAAATTCACCGATGGATTTATACCGATTTTTTGATGAAAAAATGAGCGGGATGGCAATGGCCATCAACGGAATTGAAAATTCGGATATGCTTATTGAAAAACCGAGTAACGAAATAATCCATGCAGTCGCCGTTGTCCCGATGTTAGCGCCCATAATAACGGTGATAGACTGTACTAACGTCATCAAACCTGCATTTACGAAACTGACGACCATTACAATGGTTGCAGACGACGACTGAATTAATGTGGTGATTAATAATCCGGTGAACATGCCTGTTACCCGATTTCTTGTCATGGCGGTCAATATGGAACGAAGACCATTGCCGGCGGTTTTTTGTAACCCTTCGCTCATTATTTTCATTCCGAACAGGAACAATCCTAATGATCCGATGAGCATGAGAATGTCGAAAAAAGAATAATTCATAAACGCTTTATAAAAAATCGCTGCAAAGATAATTGAAAAAAATAAATGTTTGTATAATTTTGTTTAAACTATACAAACATTTATTTTTTTCAATCCTTTACAGTCGGACTAATTCAAGTTTTTCAATGAAGTCGGGGTCAATCACTGCGGCCATACCAGGGCCTGTGGGCGCTTTCATCTTCCCTTTTACAATCTTCATCTCGGCGGTAGGACATTCGTAAGGGACATTCGTCTCGAAATTTTTAAATTCTGTGTGTGGAATGGCGTTTGGAAGCGCCGATACAAAGAGCGCATTATAAAGGAATCCCAATCCGCCCCCCGACATGTGTGTGACACAGGATTTTCCCATTGCATGTCCCATCAAGGCGACCCGCATGGCGCGAATAAAACCGCCAATATAGTACATATCAGGCTCTACAATGTCTAACCCGTCATTAGCCAATAGCCATCGGAAATTATACAGATTCTGGTCTTGTTCGCCGTTAGAAACAGGGATAGTAAGCGCATCGGCAACTTGTTTGATTTCCTCAAAATGGTAATACATGACGGGCTCTTCATAAAATGCGTACTTGTATTCCTCCAATATCCGACCTATCCGTATGGCATCCGGTACGTTCCAATAACCGTTGGCATCGGCATAGAGCGACCATCTATCGCCGTAGTGTTCACGTACCAACCGAATCAGTTTTTCGGCTTTTCCCGGCACCCCGTTGTAATAAATATCCTTTGTGCCGGTCATATAACCTACTCTAATTTTAATGGCGTCAACATCAAATTCCGTTACTTCCTGTTTGATACGTTCGAGATGTTCCTCTAATGGCAGCCCCCTGTGTTCTGTCGCTAAATAAACGCCGACATCCGGGTTATGTATTTCTCCAATCAACTGTGCAGCCGACTTGTTGGCAATTTTCCCCATCATATCCAACAAGGCAAACTCGACAGCCGACAAAGGAACATTGACAGGCACGCCGTTAAATCGGAAATTGGAGTTGTACAGGAAGAACTTTTCTAATAACAAATCTAATTCTCTGGCATCCTGACCAATAAAAAAAGAACGGGTAGTCCTTAGAAAGACAGGAATGAACATTTCCATTTGGAAGGGATGGGCTACTGTTATACCCTCCGCCCCGTCTTTGGAACGGACACGGCAGATATAAACGTTGTTATAAGTCAACAGATCAACGGTATCGATAATTACAGGATTAGGAAAAAGCTCTTTTTTAAAAACCGGTTGTCGAAGCGCCTCATCAAGTTTGTCGTAACGGGCCTTTAGTTCGTCCCTTGAAAATGATTTTTTGTCATCTTGTGCGCATGATGTCAGTGGCAAATTAGCTACCGCTACGCCTCCGGCAATAGCGGTAGAAAGGAATTGACGTCGGGTTGTTGTTTTCATCGTGTTGATAAATTACCTGATAATGACCTTCTCCGTGACGCCATTGCTTAATGTTACGATGTAAATGCCGCGAGGTAATGTATAGATGTATGCTCCTGCGCTTAGGTTATTTACCTGTTTGATCAAAGAACCGTCAACGGTATAAATATGTAGCGTAGCTGATTGACTGAGGCGTATATACAGGTTGCCTTCGTAGCTTCGGATGGCTTTCTCGCTGAAAGGCGTTTCAGTAAATGAAGGTATTTGACCCTGCGATTCATAAGCGCCTATATCTACTGTTCCATCAAATATGCGGGCATTACCCAGCAAATCGTATGAAACAGAAATGGCCGTATTGACGCCTTTGTTAATGAGCGGACTTCCGGGCATCAACTGATAATCGCCTTCCATGGTAGGCGCCAAATCGGCATTGACAGGTACCAAAAACATCGGATTGGTGTTACCGGGCAGGTTGGTTGGGCCTAAATCATCAAATCCCTCGATAAAAGATGCAGTGATATTGTTAGCGCTTCCCCAATCGCCTTCCGCAAAAAAGTTATCTATTTGATTCGCTTTATTGCCCCATATCACTGTATTCGTGATGGTTGCCCTTGAAATGCCTATCGGCCATATTACTAACCCGCCCCCGTCTTTCCGGTCGCTTTTTTGTGCTCTGTTACCGCAAATGGTTGTATTGACAATGACAGGTTCCGCATCGTCGTTTAATGTAGACATATAGATGCCCGCTCCGTTACCGAATCCGGCATAATTGCCGTTTACTACGGTGTTGATGAGGGTAGGAGAGCATTTGTCAAGGGCGGTGAAATACAGGCCGCCACCACTCAGGTACGATTCATTCCCTACTACATTGATATTGGTTAATTGGGCGAAAACGCCGCCACCCCCCTCATTGTGCAGTCCGCCTCCATGTCCGTTCCATGCTTTGTTATTGACAAAGGAGACATTAGTCATACGGGGAGAGGCCGTCTGCGCAAACGCATAATTCCACATGCCACCGCCGGATAATTTCGCATAATTACCGTAAAAAGATACATCGGTAAGGGTCGGAGAAGAAGTATTGTTCGGCGAATAGGCATAAATACCGCCTCCATCGCTGCCTGTCACATAATAATAACGGTCGTTGCCGGTATAGGTATTTGCAATGTCATCTGCGCATCCACCTGTGATATATAACCCTTCTAACGTTAACGCCGGCGAGGCATCAAACAAAATGACGACATGAAAAGCGTTTTCTGCCATGTTTTCAAAATTATCGCCGTCGTTGTTGTCAAAATCGCCGCTGAGGACGGTTTGGTTTACGCGCCAGTTACGGCTGTTCATACTTGTCGCGTCGGAGGAATTCGCCGGAAATCCGCCATAGACCGCTACATTTTTGTTGATTAAAAAACTGCGGTGTCGGTCGCCTGTCGGTTTAGTCGTATTATTGGCGCTTCCATATACATCCGCAATTTTTTTTGTGGGATAATAAGTTCCTGCGGCGATCCATATTTCATCGCCGTCTTCGATCAAATCGAGCGCCACCTGAAGATTTTTAAATGCAGTACTCCATTTCAATCCGTCATTTGCATCGTCTCCGCTATTAATATTTACATGGTAACGGGTTGCAACGACCGGAAATGAATAGATCAGCAGTGCGCAAATGAATAGGGTAAAAGATGTCCGTTTCATAATAATTTTGAATAATTGAATTAAAAACTAAAAACTGATAAATATTTTGGCTGTAACGCCTGTGCTTAATGATACGATATAGAATCCGCCGGGAAGCGAGTATGTATATAAACCTTCTCCCAACTTGAATGCCTGTCTGACTAATTGCCCATTTATGGAATAAATACGTAAAGAAACATCGGCGTTTGGGATTTTTACGTACAGATAGCCCTGATGGCTCCATATCTGTTCGTTTGTATTTAACGCTTTATTACCGGTGTTGTTGCCTTGATATTCGTAGGCGCCTATATCCACTATGTCGCCTATTATACGGGTTTGACCGTCCAAATCTTCGGATAGGGTTACAAAAGAATTATCTCCGGCATCTATAAGGGTACTTTCAGCCGATAGCCTGTAGTTGCCGGAGTTCGTAGGCGCAAAATTAGCATCGACGGGATCGATGAATATCGGGTCTGTTGTGCCGTTAATATCTTCAATAAAGTTATTTGAAAATAACTGACTGTCCCAAACACTTGTTGTGTTTGAGGCTCCTTCAATAATGATATTATCGACCCTATTGCTTCTGTTCCCCCAAAAAACGGAATTTCTTATCTCCGGATGAGCCAAAGCTATCATAGCTGCAACGACTAATCCGCCACCTGTTCCGGTAGCTTTGTTTCCGCAGACTGTTACATTCGTCAGCATGGGCGATGTGTCTTCTTCAAGCGCTATGAAGTATGCGCCGCCACCCGTTTTTGCCATGTTACCGCTAAACAAAACGTTTTCAAGGCAAGGTGCTGTTGCTTTTTCGGCTATACAGAAGAAACCGCCACCGTCGTAAGTCGTAAAGTTTCCGGAAATATTTACGTTTTGTAGTAACGGCGCCGCGTACATGCCATCATTGTAAATACCGCCTCCCCGTTCGCCTGCATAATTGCCTGTCACAGTCACATTTATCAATTGCGGCGAAGCGTTTGTTCCTATTGAATAATTGTAAAAGCCTCCTCCATTGCGCTCGGCCTGATTGTCCCAAATCACTAAGTTTGCCAGCCTTGGCGATGATTCGTCTTCGGAGAAGGCATAAATACCACTCCCACAGTTATATTGGACAAGGGTGCCATCAATAATAATATCGGCAGAATCGGCGGAGGCATTACCGCCTGTGATGTAAAAACCGTCTAAACATGTTGAGGATGTGGCATTAAGCATAACAACGACATGGAGTGTATTCTCATCCCTGTTTTCGAAATTGTCGCTGTCGTCGCCGTTAAAATCACCGCTAAGTATAGTTTGGTTCTTTTTCCAATCGCGCTCGCTTAACATAGTGGCATCTACGGGAAATCCTCCGTAAAGACTGATTTGGTTTTTGATCAAAAAGCTGCGATGACGGTCATTCGTCGGCAGGACAGTATTGGCTTTCTCATTGTACACCTCCGCCATTTTTTGTGTCGGCAGATAAGTTCCTGCAGCGACTTTAATGGTATCTCCATTTACGGAGGCATCTAAGGCCGGTTGCAGATTTTTGAAGGCGTTACTCCATGATAATCCGTCGTTTGAATCATCACCGTTATTGATATTGACATAAAAAACAAGATGCTCATTTTCCGACAGGACAGATACGGGAATGGCAAGTAAAAAGAGTAGCGCTGAGATAAGGAGAAAAAATTTTTTCATTTCTTTCATCTTTTTTTTAAATTTACACTCATACAAAATTTTACTTTACACGCATACAAAATCATGCAAATATAGAAATAAAAAATTAAGATTGCCGTTTTTTTTTCTTTTTTTTCTGCTTTCAAAACAATAATTTTTCTAATATGCTATTAATCAATTATTAAAATTCGTCTTTCTCAATGACATGAGGTTGTTATTTGTTGTTTTTAAAAAAAAATTTGTAATTTATCGAAAAGTGAGTATTTTTGCGACTATTAAGAAGTACAACGTTCCGAGATGCTCGCAGGAGTCAGAGACATTGATACAAAAATTTATAAAATGGATTTTGTACTTATTTCACCGTTTACACCGACGGGTGACCAGCCGGAAGCTATTCAGGCGCTTGTTGACGGGCTTCGTGACGGGGTGCAGCATCAGACTTTGCTGGGCGTCACAGGGTCGGGTAAAACTTTTACGGTAGCCAACGTGATAGCGCAGGCGCAACGTCCGACGTTGGTTTTGAGTCATAACAAGACGCTGGCGGCACAGCTATACGGTGAGTTCAATGATTTTTTCCCGCATAACGCTGTCGAATATTTTGTTTCCTATTACGATTATTATCAGCCGGAAGCATACCTCCCAACAACAGATACCTACATCGAGAAAGACCTTTCAATCAATGAAGAGATCGACAAACTGCGTTTACGCGCAACGGCATCGCTTCTTTCCGGGAGGCGGGATGTGATCGTAGTTGCTTCGGTGTCGTGCATTTATGGCATTGCCGATCCGCGTGCTTTTGGCGAGCAGATCGTTTTTTTGGAGAAAGGGATGACGATACCGCGCGATATCATGCTTCGACGCTTTGTAGATGCGCTGTATGTGAATAATAAGGTTGAGTTTCGTAGCGGTTGTTTTCGTGTAAACGGCGATACGGTAGATATTTTCCCTGCTATCGAAGGGTATGATGGCGTGGCCTACCGCATCGAGTTCTGGGGCGATGAGATAGAGCGGATATCGTCGTTTAATCCATTGTCGGGGCGCGAGTATGACGAACAGGACCAACTGAATATATTTCCGACCAATTTGTTTGTGACGACGCAGGAACGCATCAATCATGCGCTTGGTGAGATTGCCGTAGATCTCGGTAAACAAGTCGATTTTCTGGAGAAGACAGGTAAACCTTATGAAGCCAAACGTTTACGAGAACGCGTCACCTATGATATGGAAATGATACAAGAGCTTGGCTATTGTACGGGCATCGAAAACTATTCGCGTTATTTTGACGGAAGGAAAGAAGGGGAACGACCTTATTGTCTGCTTGATTATTTTCCGGATGATTTTCTGTTGGTGATCGATGAGAGCCATGTGACAATACCGCAGATACGGGGTATGTACGGCGGGGATCGCTCGCGTAAGAACACATTAGTGGAATATGGGTTCCGACTGCCTGCAGCCCGTGATAACCGCCCGTTGACGTTCGACGAGTTTACGTCGTTAACACCTTCGGTGATCTATGTCAGCGCTACGCCTGCCGAATATGAACTCGAAAAAAGCGAAGGTGTCATCGTAGACCAGGTGATACGTCCGACAGGACTATTGGACCCTGTCATTGAAATACGTCCTACACTGAACCAGATTGATGATCTGATGGAAGAAATTGAGCAACGGGTGGGGGTTGAAGAACGGATACTTGTGACGACGTTGACCAAACGGATGGCGGAGGAACTGACGGATTATTTGGTGCGGATGGGCGTCAGGTGTGAATATATCCACTGCGACGTGGAGACATTGGAGCGTATACGAATCATGGATGAGTTGCGTAACGGCGACTTTGATGTGCTTATTGGCGTCAACCTTTTGCGTGAGGGACTTGACTTGCCGTCTGTCTCCTTAGTTGCCATATTGGACGCTGATAAGGAAGGTTTTTTGCGTTCGCACCGTTCGTTGACGCAGACTGCCGGTCGTGCTGCTCGCAATATCCATGGAAAAGTGATCTTTTATGCCGATACAGTTACGGAAAGTATGCGAAAGACAATAGACGAGACAACGCGCAGGCGTGAAAAACAGTTGGCCTATAATGAGCGGCATGACATCACACCGCGACAAATCATAAGAAACACGGTTTCCATTCTGGGAGAAACGAAACATATAACAGACGAGACATATGCTTATATCGAAAATGAACAATCGCTTGCTTCTGACCCTGTTGTACAGTATATGAACAGAGGGCAGTTGGAGAAAGCGATCGAACGGGTTAAGAAACATATGACGGATGCAGCCAAAAAACTTGATTTTATAGAAGCAGCCCAATATCGTGACGAAATGTTAAAATTGCAGGAAATTTTGAATAAAATGAAGATGAAAAATGATTTTTTTGTATAAAATCGTTTTTTTTTTAAAAACATGTTGTATTTTTGTGCTTTAAAAGTATGTTATTTAGCAACAGTGTTAGATCAGACGAAAAAAAATGTAGATTTATCTGCCAGTCTTTCAGAGGTTTGGCGGGTTTTATCAGAAGAAGAGCGGGATATTCTTCGCAATAATGCAAAGATTCTTTCGTACAAAAAGAATGAGATGATTTATAGCGAAGGCGATGATCCGTGTGATATGATGTGCCTTCTCAAAGGGAAAGTAAAAATTTATAAAGATGGGGTAGGTGGACGTAGTCAGATAATACGTATGGTAAGGCCGATACAATATTTCGCCTATCGTGCCGGGTTTGCACAGGAACCTTATCTGACGAATGCTTCTGCTTTTGAGTCTTCCATTGTTTGTGTCATTCCGATGAATGTTGTTGAAGAGCTGATTTTTAGCAACCCGAATCTGGCTATGTTTTTTATCCGCCAGTTGTCGAGAGACCTCGGTATAGCCGACGAAAGGACAGTCAATCTGACACAAAAGCATATCCGCGGACGTTTGGCCGAATCGTTGTTATTCCTTCGTGATAGCTATGGATTGGAAGAAGATGGCGCTACTATCAGTATTTACCTTTCTCGCGAAGACCTTGCCAATCTTTCCAATATGACTACCTCCAATGCGATACGTACCTTGTCAACGTTTGCCTCCGAGCGTATTATTGCGATGGACGGACGTAAAATCAAGATTATTGACGAAGAACGATTACGCAGGGTAAGTCGTAGAGGTTAATAAGAAAATGCCCTGCCACGTGGAACACTCGCTTATTATTCGGAATCAGGACAACATCATCTTTACCAGTGATTCACACTGGCTGCATCCCTTATTTGAATTTGACGATTTTTTATCCGAAAATCCGATGCCTGTAGCCGGTTTATGCCTCTATGATAAGATAGCCGGAAAGGCTGCGGCGTGTATGATTGTGCACCTTGGTATCAGGACATGTCATATTGAGCTTATCAGCGCTCGCGCTATTCCTGTTTTTGAAAAGGCAGGCATCCGGTTTTCATTTGATACCATGGTTGAACATATCGATTGTCGTACGGAATTTCTGATTTCGGATGATATGTCGGTAGATGATGTATGGCTTTTCTTGCGTAAACGCGCCGGAAAAGTAGAAGGTCTACCTGTCCTGATGAAGCATGTAACGGTAGCTACCGAAAAGACTGTCGTTTTAGATGACTTGAATCTGGAACTGTCGGCCGGAGAACAACTGCTTATCTATGGAGCAAACGGCGCGGGTAAAACTACTTTGCTCAAGACACTGCTTGGACTTGAAAAACCGTTGACAGGAATTGTGAAGATAGGCGATTGGTTTGTAGGGAGCAGGGAGTGGAAACGAAACCGGATGAATACGGCCTATGTACATCAGGAAAATATTAAAAACACATTTCCCGTATCGGCAGACGAAGTAGTTGCTATTGGCCTCTCCGGGAAAAAAATGTCATCACCCGAAATAACCTATCATGTGGAGATAGCCATGCGCCGGACGGGATGCTTTCATTTGTTTAAACGCTCCTATCATTCGTTGTCGGGGGGCGAAAAACAACGTGTTTCGCTGGCGCGATGCTTGTGCCAACATGCAAGGGTGTTATTGCTTGACGAGCCAACTTCTTTTCTTGATCAGGAAGGAAAAGAAGATTTGTTTGTCATGTTACAGGAGTTATGCCACAAAGAAGCGCCTACGATACTTATGGTCTCCCATGACCCGGTATGGACCGAACGACTTTCGTGGGAAAAAAAGGAAATGAAAGAAGGGAGGATTTAGAGCGTTCCTTAGTGTTATTAATATGATTGAACTATTATCGCTATCACCGATTTTGAAGGGGTTTATTTTGCTGATTGTAGCGGGAATAGCCTTTCCGATAACAGGCGTTTATCTGTTGCGTCTGAATTTGTTGCTTTTGCGTTTTATGCTGATGCACGGGGCGATACTTGGAGGCGCTATTGCGCTGGCTTCCCACTGGAACCCTTTTATAACCACTATATTAGTCAATCTGTTGCTTGTTCTGTTGATGACTAAAACATCCCATTCGTTGAAGGCGGACGCCGGCTATGTCAGTACTTTTTTTATGGTGATTTCTATCTCTATCGCATTTATTCTTGTGTATAAGTTTAATGTTCAGGCAAAAGATACACTTTCGATTTTATGGGGCAGCCTTTATACTTCAACATGGGGTGAAGTTGTAGTGGTAGCGTTGTTTTCGCTGTTATTAGTTTCGTTTCAGGTCGTTTATTATCGTGGTTTGCAGGCTTTTTTCTTTGATCGTGAGATAGCTTACACCTCTGGCGTCAACGAGCAGTCACTCTATTATTCAATCATTCTGCTGACCGCCATTACGGTTGCTCTGGCTATGAAAATAATCGGCGCTTTACTGTTGGATGCGTTGTTGTTGCTTCCTGCATTGATAGCTACATTTCATGCACGTAGTTTGCGTGGGGTCATGATTTGGTCTTCTATTTGGGGTGGTCTGTTTGCTTTAGGCGGTTTTTTTATCGCCCTGCTGTGTGATATCCCTGTCAGCTCGGCTATTGCTGTACTGGCTTCCATAGTGTTTATCGTAATTTTTATTATAAAGAAAAAATGAATCACATTATTTATTCTCCATCATTGCGAGCGTCCAATGAAAGCATCAAACAGGCGTACATAACGGTTTACTTAATTTGTGCTTTCCTGTTAATTTGTTCCTGCGGCGGCAGGAAAACGAAAACAGACGTTGTTGTAGTTGCTACAAGTAGCTGGACAGCGGCTTATGCACAAGCGGCGGGGGCAGAAAATGTGGTTGTCCTTGCTCCACATACAATGGCGCATCCTTCCGAATATGAGCTTCGTCCTAGCGACATACCTAAACTGATGGAAGCTACTGTAATCGTTTATGCAGGCTATGAGGTGATGACCGAACAGTTAACGAAAGGATTGGATTTACCTCCCGAAAAATTGTTTCCTGTTATAACGGAGTATAATTATGTGTCGATCGCACAGTCAGTGATGGAACTGGCAACTCGGTTAGGAACGGAAAATATTGCGCACGAAAACTTGGTAGAAATACAAAGCGCTTTTGAAGACGGACGGGAAACTGTTAAGAATAAAAAATGGACAGGACAAAAGGTCGTAGTGCATCGTTTTTTGACCCCTTTTGCACAGGAATTAGGGCTTGTCCCGGTGGTAATCTTTGGTCCGGGCGCACCTGAAGCTGCCGAAATTGTCACTGTATCGAAGTCGAGCGCTTTTATCATAATGGATAACAGGCATAATCCGGTTGGACTGCCTTTTAAGGAAGTCATGCCCTATGCGCTCTATAAACAACTGCTGAATTTTCCCGGACTACTTGGAACAAAAACACTGTCGGATGTGATTCGATATAATGTATCTCAGATTGTGTCGGAATGATTTTTTTTACGACGCAAGAAAAAGGTGGTCTGTTTTATCTGACGGCTTCACTTATGCGGATCAGCTTTATTAGTAGTTCTTCCAATAAATCCAATGGTAACATATTGGTGGCATCTGATTTCGCTTGCTGAGGCTCCGGATGTGTTTCGATAAACAGTCCGTCTGATCCGACAGCGATTGCCGCTTTTGCAATTGTTTCGATTAATTCGGGAAGCCCTCCGGCTACACCTGAAGCCTGATTGGGTTGCTGTAAGGAATGGGTAATGTCGGTTAAAACCGGAAAACCGAATTTTTTCATTTGAGGGATTCCTCGAAAATCGACTATTAAGTCGGAATAACCGAAAGTAGCGCCCCGTTCTGTTATCATCACATTCGGATTGCCGCTGTCAACCACCTTTTGTGCTGGAAACTTCATCGATTCCGGGGATAAAAACTGTCCTTTTTTGATGTTTACAATTCTTCCTGTTTCCGCTGCGGCAACTAATAAATCAGTTTGTCTGCACAAAAAGGCCGGTATCTGTAAGATGTCCACATATTCAGCTGCGATAGCTGCTTCTGTCGTTTCGTGGATGTCGGTTACTGTTGGTATGCCAAATGTTTCGCGTACTTTTCGCAAGATTTTCAATGCCTTTTCGTCGCCTATACCTGTAAACGAATCCACACGCGAACGGTTTGCTTTTCGGTAGGAGCCTTTAAATACGTAGGGTATGTTTAGCTTGCTTGTAATAGCAACTATTCGTTCGGCAATCTTCATAGCCATTTCTTCGCTTTCAATCACGCATGGCCCTGCAAGAAGAAAAAAGGCGTCTACATTTGTTAATTCTTTAATAGTCATTTTAAATTAATTATGAACGTTCCTTAGTGTTAAAAATCAAATAATGTGTCGCTATCCGTAGGGAAGCAATTAGGAATTAGGAGTACGCAATAATCTCATCACGTGTTCTATTCTTTTTGTCATGGGGTGAGCGGCATCTATCCAATGGATGGTGAATCCGCGTCGTTCCATGCCTCTGAACCATGTCATTTGGCGTTTGGCAAACTGATGGATAGCTATTTCTAATTGGTTTTTCATCACTTCGAATGAGATTTCTCCGATGATGAACTGCGTTATGTATTTATATTCCAATCCATAGTAGATCAGGTCGTCAGGCGATATTCCCGAATCAAGTAATTCATGAACCTCATGTATCATTCCATTCTCCAACCGATGGTGCAATCGTTGTGATATTCTTTCGCGACGCAATTCCCTATCAATTTCAAGCCCAATTATCAGACTGTTAATTGGTTTATATGCGTTACTTTCGGGAGCTGCCTTTTGATAGTATTCCTCTATCTCAATGGCGCGAATAGCTCGTTGGGGGCTATCTATATCTGTTTTGTTATGAAGCGTTTTATAGCTTGCCAATATCTCTTCCAATTCCTTTAATGATTTTCCTGACAGGGAGAGGCGTAGCTCCGGATTGGGCGGAACGTCTAAAAGTTTAAACCCTTTTAATACCGCTTCAATATACATCCCCGTTCCTCCGCATAATATGGGTGTTAAACCGGCTGTTTTGAGTCTGTTGAAAACGGAAAAAAAATCATGTTGATAACGGAAAACATTATATTTCACGCCGGGTTCGCATATATCAATCAGGTGATAGGGTATTTGTTTTCCGTCAATGAGATACTCATTGAGGTCTTTTCCGGTTCCGATGTTCATTCGGCGGTACACTTGCCTTGAATCGGCGCTGATGATTTCCGAATGGATGTGAGAAGCCAAGACTGCGGCGAATTGTGTTTTCCCACAAGCCGTCGGCCCCAAAACGGTTATCAGTTCATATTTTTCCATATTTTTGCGCAAAGATATTATTTTTCTTTTAAAAAGAAAAAAAGCCACACTCCGATAAAGGAATGTGGCCCACTCTAAAATTAAAATCTGTTATGAAAACAAAGAAAATATTAGCCGTTCACACTTTTCATGTGAGCGATTAAATCTAAAATTTTGACAGAATAACCCCATTCGTTGTCGTACCATGAGACAACTTTGACGAAGGTATCGGTCAAAGCGATACCGGCTTTGGCATCAAAAATCGATGTGCGGGAATCGCCGATGAAGTCGGAAGAAACGACATCATCTTCCGTATAGCCGAGTATGCCTTTCAATTCGCCTTCGGATGCTTCTTTCATAGCAGCTTTGATTTCCGAATAGGAAGCCGGTTTGGCAAGGTTAACCGTCAGGTCGACAACCGAGACATTCAATGTCGGGATACGGAAAGCCATACCGGTCAATTTACCGTTCAACTGCGGAATCACTTTCCCTACCGCTTTGGCAGCGCCTGTTGATGAAGGGATAATGTTGCCGGCAGCGGAGCGTCCGCCTCTCCAATCTTTGGCTGAAGGCGCGTCGACGGTTTTCTGTGTTGCAGTCGTTGCATGAACGGTTGTCATCAATCCCTCTGTGATGCCGAACTTGTCGTTCAGAACTTTAGCGATAGGAGCCAAACAGTTTGTCGTACAGGATGCATTCGAAACGAATTGCGTTCCTTTTACATAAGCGTCTAAGTTTACACCGCAAACAAACATCGGTGTATCATCCTTCGAGGGCGCTGACATCACTATATATTTTGCACCGGCGTCGATGTGACCCTGCGCTTTGTCTTTCGACAGGAACAAACCGGTCGATTCAATAATATATTCAGCCGCTACTGCATCCCACTTCAAATCGGCCGGATTCTTTTCGGAAGTGACGCGGATAGCGTTTCCGTTCACTATCAGATTACCGTCTTTAACGTCGATTGTCCCGTCAAACTGACCGTGAATCGTGTCGTATTTCAACATGTATGCCATGTAGTCAACACTAATCAGGTCATTGATTGCTACTACCTGAATGTCATCTCTTTTCTGTGCTGCACGGAACGCTAAACGTCCGATACGGCCAAATCCATTAATACCTACTTTAATCATCGTTTAAAAATTTAATAGTTAAAATTATCTTGAATACATTTTTTTCTTCCTATGTTTTTTTGTGGGTGCAAAAGTACATTTTTTTTGAAACATGGACAATAGTTTTTTAAAAAAAATCATCACTAATTAGTGGCAGGAGCGCTCTTCTTTTTAGTAAATAATCCGAATATCAAGGATTTGACTTTTTTTATCCCCCAACTAATCAGCATGGGTTGAACGATTTCCCACACAACAGGGAGCATTTTTTGTGCGACGACAAATAAATCGGATAAAGAAAGCAAGTTGGCGCTTTGTGCCGGTTGTCTATCGTAGTTCAGCGCAACTGATTGCGTTTCCGGCTTTCTTTTCGTGCTTCCGGAAGAAAATAATAAGGTTGTAAGACCTGAAAAGAGGAGGGATGTAGCATTGTGATGGATGTATTCAAAGTCGTCCTGCAACTTTTTCTCCCGTATGCTGCATTGGGCTTCGACAAAGTCTTTATCCGCTAATAGCTGTTCTATTGGCGTCAAAGGCATATTATGGGAGGCTATCTTCCGATAAATAACCGGTGTAAACATACTGTCTCTATTCGTTTTCATCCGGTTTTGATTTGTCGTCATTACACTTTTCTGATTGCGTTTCTTCCGAAACGGTATATTTCTTTTTATCCGATGAAATAAGCGCTGAAATGATAATGTTCATCACGCGCTGTCGAATACGATTTTTGTTCATGATGACAATTACGACAAGTATCACATAAAGCGCCACTACAATGCCAAAGCCGGCTATTGTTGAGTCTAACCATTGACTGAACAATAAGCCTAATGTCAACATGGCAAATAACAGGGTAATAAGCGCCAATGAGGATAATAACAACCCATACGAGAGTATCGCAATCACTTTGCTGATACGCTCGTAGGTGTTGAGTTTGAGTAATTCAAACTTCAATTCCGCAAATGAAGTGACATCGTCTTTCAATTCACGGAAAACGTTTTCCAAATCCTTTTTCATCACATGGAAGGGAAGATACCTTCAGCGGTTTGTTCCTGTGCAAGACTTTATTCGGCTGCAACCTCACTTTCGGACGGGCAGCATGCTTTCCCTTTGTATTTATTTACAGCAGAATGAAAACTGTCTTTCACTTTTCCTACCACGTTGTTTAACTCATCCAGAATTTGGTCTTTTTTATCTGTGGCAGCAAGATATCCGATTGCTGCGCCTACTGCTACGCCTATTGCAAGGCCGAGTAATAATTTTGAATCTTTCATATAAGCATCATTTTTAAATGTAAACCCTAAGAACTTTCTTTGAAATGAATGACAAAAGTAGTTGTTATTTTTATAAAAAACAAATTTTTTCAAAAAAAAAGTACATTTTTTTAAAATAGGATCACTTTTCTATGATGGCTTAACTTGAACGACTACCCAGTTGTCCCGTTCGGCAAAGGAATAGAGGAAGAGTCCGTTTCGCTTGGATTCTGCCTCGATAGCAAGAATATCTTCTTTATAAAAACCGCTCATGAAAAGCGATCCTTCCGGTTTTAGCGTCGGCGCATAGTGGCGGATGTCATTCAAAAGAATATTCCGGTTGATATTTGCAAAAATATAGTCGAATGAACCGACGCGGGTGAGTTGCCCGGCGTCTCCGCAAATAATCTCAATCTGTGGGGTGTTATTCAGGCGGCAGTTCTCGATGGCATTGTTATAAGCCCATTCGTCAATATCGATTGCAACGATCCGGGAGGCTTCTTTCATAGCCGCCAGAATGGCGAGGACAGACGTACCACAACCCATGTCGAGAAATTCTTTGCCCTTTAAGTCTAACTTAATCATTTCACACAGCATCAGGTAGGTAGTCGCATGATTGCCTGTGCCGAAAGCCATTTTAGGGTCTATGATAATGGGATATTTAAACCCTTTCATTTCGGGATGAAAAGAGGCGCGAATCAAACATTCCTGTTCGATAGCGATGGGCTGAAAATAATTATTTTCCCACTCTTCATTCCAATTGCGGCTTTTTATTAACCGCAGCGTGTAAGTGAAACGTACTTTCTGAAGCGGAAAGTTGTTCAAACTATCATTCAGTACAGGTTCGTTATATATTTCAGCTGCGATATAAGCCAATAACCCGTTTTCTTCCGAAACGAAACTATCGAAACCGATTTCTCCAAGCTTAGATGCCAACAGGTCGTTAATGATTTCGATTTCTATCGGAGATTCATACCGAAAAGTTATTTCGTAGTAATCCAAGGCGAATAAGAATTAGGAATTAAGTATCCCCGTCATTGCTATCCTTCAAACAATTTCAGGATATGGCGATTGAGAATATTTTCAAAAACTTGTCGCCCTACGATTTCCTTATGCACTTTCAGCGCGTTGGTGAATTCGACACCGTATTCTGCCGCCACTTTGTAGCCTACATGTATTAGTTGACGGAAATGCGGGTTATAGTCGCGATGGCCGGGATTATGGCGTAATGTGTCGGCTAATTTTTCACCCGTCCAGCGTTCTACGTCTTTGGATGAAGGCAGTTTTTCCTTATCAATGTCGATAACAGAGGCATAAGGGCTGCACAATTCGTCGAAACGCCTGACCGCTCCCGAATAGATAGCTTTAACCAAGTCAATCGCTTCCTCATCGTTGGACATGGAGAGACCGATTGTTTCTTCAAGCCACGTTGTCCCGGCAGTTTTAATATGAATACCCTTGTTGTATTTTCGAATCAACTCACCCATAACCGGATAAATAGAAAATTTATCGCTGCCCGAATGAATACTAAGTTTGAGGTTATCAGGTAATCCAAATTCTTTTACCGCATAATCAATCACTAACAAATCTTCCTCAAATTCTTTTGCAAACTGAGATATATCACCCACATAGTCAACGCCTTTATTAAACCTGCCTGTAAATTTTGGGGCGATAGTTTGCGCCGGTATCTTTTCAGCGGCTATAGCGTTCAAGATAAAGAACAATTCAACAGGCGACTGGGCCTCGCTTACCTCATCCATGGATACTTCGGCTACAAAATAGTTGGCTCCTTTCGTCGCCTCTATGTGACGATAAATTTTACCCGCTTCCTGTATGGAATACAAAAACTTTTCGGCGATACGAAGCAGCAATTCGTAAGGAACATCGAAAGGTTCGACGATACCCGGAATCTGCAATTTACCCGTATAGCGGAGATTCGCTTTTATAAAAGCGTCGATATCGGTCTGAGAGGCTTTCTTCCCTATAAAATCAGCCACATCGAGCGTGAAGAAATCCGAATCATTAATAAACTTATCCACATTCGTCAGATTGATATGGTCGGCATCTACAAAATAAGAGCCATTGTATCCAAGCGCTTTTACAGCGGCGTCCGCCTCTCTTCGGACATCAGCCGGAGTAGAGTTTACGATGATGTGTTCACGATTTGACTTGTTCCATACCGGAACGATTTCTATCCCTAACAGGTTGCTCGCCTGCATTAAAGCGCTCAACTGCGATTCGCCCTGATGTGCAAAACGATCGCCGGTTCCAAATGAATATTTCCCGATTCTCATGTTATTATTATATTAATTGTATAAAAAATTTCAATATGCGCTTGCAAAAGTAGGATTTTTTTGAATCCGAACAATTTTTTTTTCTGATTTCTTTGGATGAAAGAAAAAAGAAACTACCTTTGCAAGCAATAACAACAATATTAACATCATTAATAACATATATATATCATGACATCTCGTAGAAATTTTTTAAGAACGGCAACCCTTGCTTCGGCAGGCTTTGCATTGGGTGGGACACGCTTAAATGCGAAATCCTACCAACAAATTATCGGAGCAAACGACAGAGTGGATCTGGCGTGTGTAGGTATTGGTAATCAAGGCGGTGATATTATCAAGCAATTCAGAAGAACAGGATTAGCTAACGTTGTTGCTTTGTGCGATGTTGACATGGGCGCTAAGCATACGCAGGAAATTTTGGCCCTCTATCCTGATGTGCCTCGCTTCAAGGACTTCAGGACTATGTTCGACAAGATGGGGAATAAATTTGACGCTGTATGCGCCGGAATACCCGATTTTGCACATTTCCCGGTAGCAATCCATGCTATAAAGGAAGGAAAACATATCTTTGTAGAAAAACCCTTATGCCGTACTTTCTTGGAAGGCGAACTGATGATACAAGCAGCAAAGAAATATCCCAAGATAGTCACACAAATGGATAATCAGGGACACTCGGATGCCAATTATTTTCAATTTAAAGCGTGGAAAGATGCAGGTATTATCAAAGATGTCACTGCGGTGTCCGCTCACATGAACGATTCGCGTCGCTGGCATCCGTGGGATTCCCGCATCTATAAATATCCGGCGCCCGACACGATGCCCCCCGGAATCGACTGGGATACCTGGAACATGGCTAATCAGTACCACGAATTTAATGATAGATATCACCCCCTGACTTGGCGCGGGTGGTATGACTTGGGAATGGGAGCTTTAGGCGACTGGGGCGCTCATATTATTGATACCATCCACGAATTTTTGGAATTGGGATTGCCATACGAAATTAACGCGGTGAACCTGAAAGAGCATAATGATTATTTCTTTCCCATGTCGTCGACGCTTGAGTTTAAGTTTGCTGCAAGAAAGAACATGCCGGCGCTTACTATTACCTGGTATGATGGCGTTGACAACCAGCCTCCCTTACCGGAAGGATATGGTGGCTCAGTGGCTGTCGACCCGAATATACCGCCTCCGGTAGGTCAAAGAGAAAGACCGCAACCACAGCGTCTCCCGCCCGGAAAAATAATTTACAGCAAGGAATTGACATTCAAGGGAGGCTCACATGGCTCTACGCTTTCGATTATCCCCGAAGAAAAAGCAAAAGAGATGGAGCCCAAACTACCTGAAGTACCTAAATCTCCATCAAACCACTACGCAAACTTCTTACTGGCCTGTCAGGGCAAAGAGAAGACCCGTTCGCCGTTTGAAGTGTCCGGCCCACTTAGCCAGGTGTTATGTCTGGGGGTTGTCGCGCAACGAATGAATACTAAACTTTTGTTTGATTCAACAAATAGACAGATTACAAATAACCCGTTTGCGAATGCGATGTTAACAGGATTACCGCCTCGCACCGGCTGGGAAGATTACTATAAGATATAACCTTTCTTTTTTCTTTAATTTTTAGATAAACGACTGCACGGTTTTTCCGCTTGTAGTCGTTTATTATAAGGAAAAACAGCTATGATACTATCTAATACGATAACTATAAGTAATCGTTCCCGACTGATTATCAGCTCCATTGATGCGATTAAACTTGGCTTTTTTAACCGCTTCCAATGCTGATTTTCGCATATTAGTGTCTGCAATATTGGTGCCCCTACCGATTTCAGCATTTATTACATTACCGTTTGGGTCTACTGTAATGTTCACCACAATACTTCCTTCTTCCCGACCAATATAGGCAGGCTTTGGCAGTCCGCCGCTACCGATAGACCGTCCGCTGATATTGAATGAGCCAAAACCGTCGGCACCTTCGTAGCTTCTTGACCCCGATGTTCCTGCGGAACCAACAGCGTTACTCGAATCATTTTTGTAAATAAAAGTGATTGTACCACTTTGATTATTTTGCCCCGGTATTCTATTGAATTTTGTGCGTTCTGCTGCTTCAAGGGCACACTCTCTTGTAATAATACTCGAAATAGTCGTTCCTTGACCAACTTCTGCCTGAATTACATTTCCATTAGGGGTTACCGTTATATTAATCACAACTCTACCTTCTTCTTGAATATCTTTATTAGTACATCGGGGTTGAGGTAGCCCTCCGCTGGGGATAGCCCTTCCGCTTAGGTTGAAAGAGCCGATTATGCCGTTACCTTGTCGGCTATCTGGTGAGTTAACCGCTCCAAATGCACTGGATACGCGGTTATCGATCGCTTCTTGTCGCTGTCTTTCCTCATCCTCTCTTTGTCGTCGTGTTGTTTCCTCATCCTCAGCTTGTCGTTGTTGTTCTTTCTGAATTAGTTCAGTTTTTTGCCCTGCTGCTGTTTCGCTTTCTTTTACTTTTTTCTTCCAAATTGCTTCTGCACTGTCTATTTCCGGTATAGTAAAATTGGCGCTGGTTAGTGCATGATATGACGCTTCTATGCCATAGTTATAGTATAGTCCGATGATAAAGTTTTCGGCATAATCTAAGTGTTTTTCTAATTCTTTGATTATCCTGTCTGCTATGTCAGTACGATGTGTGATGTTAATGTCAATATGTTCGTTACTTTTCATAAAAAGAATGAATGCACGGTCATTAAGCTGGCAATAGGCGCTTATTTTTCTTGCCATTTGAGGCGTTACGACACTTTGCGTTTGGGAATACAAATCATTGCAAAACAGTAAGCCCAATACAGACGTCAAAATAAATACAAATTTCATTGCTTCAATTTTAAATCACCCGACAACCTGAGATGATAATTACTATTAATGAAAAAAGTGAGTCATCGCCCACTTTCAGTCAAGTATCGCCAAACACTCTAATACGCATAGACAAACAACCCACCTTGTATAGGGGAACCATTTGTGCCAGCGTATTTCAAAATTGGCGATTTTGTCTGAAAAAGGCACTTTTCCGTAAAATTTGTCCCGATAGACGACGCAAAGATAAAAAGAAATTTTGAGCTTTCGCGAAAGATAGAAGCGAAGATTGAAATGAAAAATAGTTTTGCAACTAAATATTTTATACCTTTGCCTGCAAATTCATTAAGACTTGGAACAAAACAGTATCATCTGCCTTTGCTGAGGCGTTCAGAGAAGTCCCAAGCAACGGATGAGTTGGAAAAAGGTATTTATACGGATGATTAAAAAAACAGAAGCAACAAAGAATTGGTATGAAGTACGGAAAGGATTTGGTTGATGATCTTTTGAAGGAAAGGGAAGAAGACGCCAAAAAATATGTTGGCAATCCGTTCATTCCATTTGAAATGAAGTTGAAACAGCAACAGGAAAACAGTGGCAGGGTTGGGCAACCGTCATCTTACAGGAAGCCCTTATCAAAAACATTGCCGAAAAGCAAGGTTTGTTGATAAACGACAAGGAAAGAGACAGATGGGGCGAAAGTTTTGATGACGGCAAAAAAAATCCTCACAACTACGACTGATTTGCAGCGTGTTATGAGGATAAAGATGAGGTACCTGGCGGATTCGAACCGCCGTAATCGGTTTTGCAGACCGGTGCCTAGCCACTCGGCCAAGGTACCTTATCGGTTTTGCGAGCGCAAAGATAGATATATTTCCTGTAATTGACAAATGATTTTTCATTTTCTTTTTGTAATCTCGCTAAAAAGCATTTCCTTTGCTCTCTGAAAATAAAAAAGAGTTATGATTTTTACGAGAACACAAATACCGGATATTTGGATTATTGAGCCGAAAGTTTTTGGCGATAACAGGGGGTATTTCATGGAGGCCTTTAAAAAACAGGAATTTGAAGAACACATCGGCCCGTGTAATTTTATTCAGGATAATGAATCACGTTCTTCAAAAGGTGTTTGGCGTGGATTCCATTACCAATTAGAGCCATACGCGCAATCCAAACTTGTGCGTATCATTCAGGGCAGCGTCCTTGATGTGGCCGTAGATATACGGAAAGGTTCGCCAACTTTCGGTAAATATGTTGCAATAGAATTATCGGGAAAGAACAAACGGCAGTTGTTTATCCCGAATGGTTTTGCTCACGGATTTTTTGTGATGAGTAAAACTGCCGTTTTTACCTATAAGGTTGACAATCCTTATATGCCTGCTTATGAACGGGCTATCCTTTTTAGTGATCCGGCTATCGGAATCGAGCAGGATATGATAAGTGGTCAATTACAAATGGCTCAACCGCTTTTTGCCATTAAGCGGGATATTTTAGGAGGGCAAACGGTTATTTTGTCTGACAAAGACAGGCAAGCGCCATTATTATGTGATGCGGAAAATAATTTTCTTTATAAACAATAATTGTCGATGAAGACCTATTTAGTGACTGGTGGCGCCGGATTTATTGGCGCAAATTTTGTGAAATATATGCTTAAAACGTATACCAATATACGTATTGTAGTGCTGGATGCACTAACTTATGCCGGTAATCTGGCTACAATAGAAGGTGATTTGGACGAAGAGCGTTGTATTTTTGTGAAAGGCGATATCTGTGACAACGCACTGACGGAGACATTGTTTGCAACATACAACTTCCGGTATATCGTAAATTTTGCGGCTGAAAGCCATGTAGATCGAAGCATTGAAAATCCACAATTGTTTCTTATTACTAATATTTTAGGAACTCAGAATCTGCTGGATACGGCTCGTAGGTTTTGGGTGACCGGAAGGGATGAAAAAGGGTATCCGACCTGGCAGGAAGGGGTTCGATTTCATCAGGTGTCGACTGACGAGGTTTACGGCAGTCTTGGTAAAACGGGCTATTTCACTGAAACAACGCCGTTAGACCCGCGTAGTCCTTACAGCGCATCAAAAGCAAGCGCCGACCTTTTTGTGAAAGCCTGTCATGAAACCTATAAAATACCGGTCACCATATCCCGTTGCTCGAACAATTATGGCCCCTATCAGTTCCCCGAAAAACTTATCCCATTGATAATAAAGAATGTGCTGGAAGGTAGGAATGTGCCTGTGTATGGCGACGGCTCAAATGTGCGTGATTGGCTCTATGTCGAAGACCATTGTAAAGCTATTGATCTGATAATCAATCAAGGCAGGGTAGGAGAGGTGTATAATATAGGCGGAAATACCGAACGTATGAACATCCATATCGTACGGATGATCATTAAAAAAATTTTTGAGATGATCATGCAATTCCCCGATTATCAAACGCTTCCTAAAAAACAGGTGATCGGATTAGAAGGACAACTTTCTTTTGATTGGATCAATGACAAGCTGATAACATTTGTGACCGATCGTTTGGGACATGACCAAAGGTATGCCATAGATTCGGGAAAGATTAAAAATGAATTGGGTTGGATGCCTCAAATGAGTTTTGAATCAGGTCTCTTGGATACTATTCGTTGGTATTTCGATAATCAATCGTGGGCGGAACAGATTATCACCGGCGACTATGTGAATTATTACGAAAGGATGTATTCCGGACGATAAAAAACTGCTCCCTTTGAATAGTATTTTTTCTGAAAACCGAAACTATCTCAATGAATCAACAATATCCTTCCATATTATTAGATAATGCAGTAAACGAATTAGCTGCACTGCCGGGTATAGGTCGCAAAACGGCTTTACGCCTTGCATTATATATGTTGCGTCGCGACGCCGGTTATACGGAACGTCTGTCGTCATCCTTGCTCGCACTTCGCCTGAAGATTAACTATTGCCGTTCCTGTCATAATATTTGTGACACGGATTTGTGCGCTATTTGCGCTAATCCCCTACGCGACCACGCCACGATTTGTGTTGTTGAGAATATCAGGGAAGTAATGGCCATCGAAAATACTTTGCAGTTTCATGGCGTCTACCACGTGATTGGAGGCGTTA
>JGI24702J35022_10000264_pt1 | contig 30130 bp, 23 predicted proteins | sample TergutTh196P4_FD_35022 | JGI IMG/M metagenome (IMG submission 35022)
TCCGACTGTGTTTTCCGCCCGCTATGTCCAAGACAAACTAACCACTTCGTCGTCATATCAACCTCTCCGACTGTGTTTTCCGCCCGCCATGTCCAACTGCAAACTAACCGCTTCGTCGTCATATCAACCTCTTCGGCTGCGCTTTCTGTCAATTGTGTCAAGCAGCAAAGTAACAGGTCCGTCATTAACAAGATGAACTTGCATCATTGCCTTAAACACCCCTGTTTCAACATTGAGTTCTGTCGCTTTGCATTTCTCTACAAATCTATCGTACATTTTTTCGGCCTCATCAGGCGGCATGGAATTAGTGAACGACGGTCGCCTGCCTTTGCGTATGTCGCCGTATAGCGTAAACTGAGACACAATGAGTAATCCGCCGTTTACATCCTTCACTGACAAATTCATCTTGCTGTTCTCGTCTTCGAAAATTCTTAAGTCGGCTATTTTATCAACAGCCCACTCGACGTCGCTTTCGTCGTCACCCTGCCCGACAGCGACAAGAATCAACAGTCCAGCCCCAATTTGACCAGTAACCTCTTCACCAACAACAACTTTTGCATTTTTTACCCGCTGAATAACTGCCCTCATCCTTTACTTTTATACCCGCTTCCTCTCTTTGCCGATTCCAGTAGCTTTTACTCTTTGCCAGCTTCTACGCCCCGTAGCTTTTGCTCTTGCCCGCTTCCACGCCCCGTCGTTTTGCCGCTACTGCTTTGCCCTTGTTACATTTATAACGCCTTTAAGGCTCATCAGTTTCCTTATAATACTGTCCAATTGTACCGTATTGCTTATTTCAAGCGTTAGGCTGATCATTGCAAAATCATTCTTCGCTATCCTCGCGTTTATGTTTTTCATTGAGATGTTCGCCGCTGTTATTATACTTGTGATGTCCATCATTAGCCCTCCCCTGTCGTTTGCGACAATGGTTATATCAGCCAAGTATGAGACTTCGAGGTCAACGTTCCATGACACCTCCACCAACCGATTTTCATCATCCACGTTCCCAACTACATTTGGGCAATCCGGCCTGTGTACCGATACGCCCCTGGAACGTGTAGTATAACCGATAATCAGGTCTCCCGGGACAGGGTTACAACATTTTGATAGTCTTATCAGGCAGTTATCCAACCCGTTTACCACAATACCACTCTCGTGGGGACTTGGTTTTTTCACCACCTGCGGCTGAATATCTTTTCCATCGCGAGCAATATCGGCAAGAGTTTCTATTTTATTAGCCTTTCTATACTCGTCGGCAAGCCTCGTAACAATCCTGCCGGCGCTTATGCCACCGTAACCTACAGTCGAATAGATGTCTTCCAGAGCAGGAATACTATACCTCCTCAACAAGAGCTCCACCCATTCAGACTTGAATAACTGTGAATAGGAAAACCCCTGTTTTTTCAATTCCTTCTCTATCAATTCCTTTCCTCTGACAATATTCTCTTCCCTGTTCTCTTTTTTAAACCATTGGCTGATTTTATTTCGCGCTTGACTGCTCTTAACTATCTTAAGCCAATCCCGGCTTGGGCCGCGTGTGCTTGTAGATGTGATAACTTCGACAATATCACCATTTTGCAGTTGGTACCCGAGTGGCACAATCCTTCCGTTAACCCGCGCGCCGGTCATCCTGTTACCCACCGCGCTGTGGACGGCGTACGCAAAATCAATAGGCGTTGAACCGTTAGGAAGGTCAAATACATCCCCTTTTGGCGAGAACACAAAGACCTCGCCCGAGAAGAGATCCATCTTCAGTGAATCGACAAAATCTCCCGGATCCTGCAACTCTTTTTGCCATTCTATCAACTGCTTGAGCCATGCTAACTTTAGATCATTCTCATTTTGTGGTGAAACAATGTCAGCGGACGCCTCCTTGTATACCGATGCGCCCCGATAATATGACCCATCCTTTGAATCGCCCTTTTCTTTGTAGCGCCAGTGTGCTGCGATCCCATCTTCTGCAACTTTGTGCATCTCCCAAGTCCTAATCTGCACCTCAAAAGGTATACCATTGTCTCCAATCAGAGTCGTGTGCAATGATCGGTACATATTGGGCTTAGGAGTCGCAATATAATCTTTAAACCTCCCTGAAATGGGACGATATTCTTCATGTACCTTTCCAAGCACAATATAACATTCACTGACCAGATTCACTATAATCCTTATTGCAAAAATATCATAAACCTCGTCCAGGGACTTGCCCTGTTTGTTGACCTTATTATAGATGCTGTAAAGGTGTTTGAGCCTGTCTTCAACATGCACGTCAAACCCCAATTCTTTGATTTTTACTTCCAGTTTTGAGGACATATCAAAAATTGAAGACTCGCGCTCCTCCCACTTCTCGGATAATTGTTCCATAAGTTCCTTGTAATTTTCAGGTTCAAGATACATAAGGCTCAAGTCTTCAAGATGACTCTGGAGCTTATAAATGCCGAGCCTTTTTGCAAGCGGCGCGTAAATCTCTAGCGTCTCCTTTGCTTTCTGCTTACGGTGCTCCTCTGGCATATTACTTAGAGTGCGCATATTGTGAAGCCTGTCCGCCAGTTTTACCAGAATCACTCTGAGATCCTTTGACATGGCCAAAAACATCTTTCTGATGTTTTCGGCTTGCTGCTCTTCCTTTGTTGTATAAGGAATTTTTGTCAGTTTTGTCACACCATCTACTATTATCGCGACCTCATCGCCAAATTCTTCCCGCACATTCTCGAGTGTGGCGTCCGTGTCTTCGACCACGTCGTGCAGCAGGCCTGCAATTATGCATACTTCGTCCAGTTCAAGGTCCGCAAGGGTCGTCGCCACATGAAGCGGATGAATAATATATGGCTCGCCGGAAGCCCTAATCTGCCCTTCGTGCGCCAACCTGGCAAAATTATACGCCTTTTCCAGCAGTTCAAAGTCAAATTTTCTGCCGTACTTCTTGATTGACTCAATAAGCTTCTCGTATTCCTCCGCCAAGCCCGCACCCCCTCTCTATGGATTTGCCATCATGCGCTTCCATCCGCAAACCCCTTTGGCTACCGCCGCGTATGTCCGCCGGCATGTTTGTCCGCCCCGTGTGTCCATCGCCCCGTATACCCGCCGCCACATATGTCCGCCGACACGTTTATCCGCCGTCCCGTGTGTCCCAATCGTCCCGTATGTCCCAATCGCCATATATGTCCCAATTCCCACGTATGTCCCAATCGCCACGTATGTCCATCGCCACATATGTCCGTCGCTCCATCCGCCCAGTGCGCTAGATAGCGCGACGGATATTCTGTATAATCAATTGTACCTTTTCCAACCCTCTGTATGTATTAACATCCGGGCAATAAACAATGTCCGCGTACACAGGCGGCCCGTCTGATATTAACAGCTCGCCTCTATCAGCGCTGAGACCAATAGCTTCAAGGAATGCCTCGATATCCCCAAAATAGACCGCGTCAATGCTCTTCTTCATCTTGCTATTATTACCGCTATTACTATTATTATTGCTACTGCTGCTGTTACTACCACTACTGCTGCTGTTACTACCACTACTACTGCTGTTACTACCACTACTACTGCTGTTACTACCACTACCACTACCACTACCACCACTACTATTATTATTAATGATGATGTCCTTTTTCTCCGAATTATTCGATGACAATTTGAGTTTTATAACATTTCGCTTCTGTCCCACCAAAGCCGCATATTCTATATTTATACCTTTTGCAGCAAAAAGAGGTTTTGAATTCCCCTTACCATACGGTTCGAGCAGTTTTAACTCATCAATAAGCGTCTTATTCAGATCGTCAATCGGGTACTCCAAATCAATCATAACCTTGGGGGCCAAGCTTAACGCCCCTGCGTCAAAACTGTTTTTGATCTCTTCTTTCAATACATCGACGTCGTCATTCTTCAAAGAAAGCCCCACAGCCATGCTGTGTCCGCCGAAGTTGAGCAGTATCCCTCTCCGATCGTTCAATTCATTCAAGCACGAGAACATGTCAAAGCCGTCTAATGACCTTCCCGACCCCTTTACTTTACCGTCTTTTGTGTTTGTTAGCACAATAGCCGGGCGAGCGAATCTGTCTCTAATTCTCCCTGCGACTATTCCGGCAACACTCTCGTGAATATCAGGCAAATAAAGCACTATAACGTTATCGTCGGGTTGCTCTCCCCCCTCAGTGAGCAACCCGATCGATATTTCAAACGCATCCATCGTAATCTGCTGTCTTTCTTTATTCAATTCACAGAGTGAAACTGCCAAATCTAAGGCCTCACGATAATCATTTGTATTAAAAAGAGCAAAAGACTTTTCGGCGGACTCGATACGACCGGCGGCGTTTATGCAAGGCCCCAATATATGCCCAATGCTATATGAATCTATCTCCCCAACCACGAGTCCGCATGCTTCTATCAATGCTCGGAGTCCTTCACTGCCTATTCCCTCGTTTATAAACTTCATCCCATAGTGGACAAACGCCCTGTTTTCATCCGTAAGTTCTACAACGTCACACAGAGTTGCAACAGCCACATATGTAAAAAGTTTTTTGTATTCCGCCTGAACAACCGGCTCTCCGAGCCGTCGAAACAGTGCGGTTACCAGTTTATAAGCGACGCCGGTTCCGCACAACTGCTTAAACGGATAGCCGCACTCCGGCTGCTTTGGGTCGATGACAGCATCAGCCTGAACAAGGCGCGGAAGGGGTGCGTTCCCAGGAGCATCAGTTGTGTAAAGCACGTCATGATGGTCTGTCACTATTACCGAAATTCCAAGCTTTTTTGCCTCCTCCACAGGTTCGAAAGAAGAGACGCCGTTATCACAGGTTATAATGAGACCTATTGATTCGTCGCGCGCCTTTTCAATAGCTTTACTGTTGAGGCCGTATCCGTCGTCAAGGCGGTGTGGTATATAATGCGCAATGTCAGAGCAGTACTTCGAGAGGGCCTCGTGCAGGAGCGCCAGCCCCATAACGCCGTCAACGTCATAGTCTCCGACTAACAGGATTTTTGTTCCGTCCTCAATGGCGCCGATTATGATATCGAGCGCCTTATCCATATCCTTTAACAAGAAAGGATCATGCATACCTTTTAAATTCGGATGTAAAAACTCTCGTGCGCTCTGTTTAGTGTTGATTTGCCTATTGACTAAGATTCGCGACAACACGTCGCTTATCCCCAAATCTTCGGAAATGCCACGGGTGTCTCCTTTTTTATTCTTTATAAACCACTTTTCGTCTCTGTGCATACCTTATATTTGCTCCTGTTCCTCCACCCATCGTCGCTCTCTGAAATCCACATCCATACACTCAACGTTGCGTCTGGGAGTTCCAGCCCCTTCACCCAACGTCGAGTCCGAGAATTCGTGCCCCTTCACCCATCGTCGTTCCTGGGAGTTCCGTGCACCTTCACCCAACGTCGCATCCAGGAAAATAGTGTTTTAAAATCTGAATGTATGTAAATCCTGCCGCCGCCATCCCTTTGGCGCCTTCCTGACTCATACCAACGCCGTGCCCCCAGCCTCTGCCGCTGAAGGTGAATCTATCGCCGACAGTCGGAAATGCTGATTTCCCTGACTTTGATTGGACCACCAGCCCTCCGCCGCTTGGAAGATCTGCGAATCCAGTCGCGCTTGCAGCCTTTATACCTGAAAGGTACAAATCCTTGCGGTTTCCGGCGCCGTCGATCGTCATGGCGTTCACTCCAACCAGCGTAGCGTCGTTGCCCTCCCCTCCGACGGCCCTGACATTATACAGCTGACTGTACAAATCTTTTAAGAAATATCTGCACTCCTCATTTTCGTATATCTTTGACCCTTTCGTTCCGGTCACGGTAACCTCAATCGCCCTCCCGGCATCGGACATTGCCGTTATTGAAACACTCCTTATGTTCCCTATGTCAACGCCCGCTTCCAACAATTGATCCCTGATCTGAGCAGCTGTATATGTCGTTTCCCATCTGTACCTATATGAAGTCCCGGACTCATACCTGTCTTCGACCCCTTCCAGATATGGAAATTCTGTGCCCCAGACATTTTTAACATTTTCCGTGTGGCCTCCGCTGGATGCGAAGTAGAAAACTTGAGCGGGATCGCCTTGCCATCTCACAATTTCATTATTCGTATCATCAACTGCTTTTGTGGTGTTTACATCTTCATCCGACATGCCGCCATAGACCTGACACTCTGTCTCATTGCAGAGGTCAAATCTCAGCGATTGGTGCTTGCCCATCGAGTTTATCGTATATGTCCTCGCGGCAACCGCTTGCGCCTTCAACGCCTCAGCATTTGAAACCGCCTGAATCTCTCTCGGCACCACGCCATATAGGTAATCATTCAGGCTCAAAACATTCACGACCGTCATATCGCCCTCTGAAGTCCTCAACACCTCGATATGCCCCCTGTACAGCCTGTTTTCCACCAATATGGGGCTTTGGCTTCCATTTGCGGGGCTTAACCGTATATCTCCGGACACTGCGTCAAAGATAAATGACAGGCCCCCGTCAACACTCAGACCAGTATAAATCCCGGATAGATTGGTAGCTTCGAAATTGTAACCCGGTAGTGCGCTCCTAAGCGTTCCGTCAATGTATGCTGACGCCTCCTCCAAGCCGTCAAAGCCCCCGACCAGAACTTTCCAACTACCCACATAAGCTAGTAGCGGCGAATAGCCCTTAGTAGCTAAATCCTCCATCGTCCACAGCGCGGCTGACAGGGTTTGCGATCCAGTGACGACCGCAACAGAGCATCTATTACTAAAACTGTATTTAAATAGCTCCAGCCGGGAGGATTCCCGCAAAAATCTAAAATTAAATATTAACGAGTTTTCGCCGTTATTTTTGCAATGCGCCACATCAATTCCCGAGGCGCAATAAATAGAAACAGAGGATACCGGGGCGCTCCCCGTCCTCTGATCCGAAAAATACAACCCGATTCTGACAGTTTCCGGTATACTTTCATTCGCTTGCGCGTTCATTGAAAAGATACAGAAAAGCGTAATATACATAAGAATGAGCAAGATAACCGACTTTATATGAAATTTTCCAATACGCATAAAACAGCCCCTTCTCTTCTCAGCTATTCTTCCCTCTGCTCTTTTTCGCTTACCTCTCTCTACTCTTTTTCGCTTACTTTCCTCTTCTCTTTTTCGCCTGCTTTTCCCTGCTCTTTTTCGCCTGCTTTTCCCTGCTCTTTTTCGCTTACTTTCCTCCGTTTTGAGGGATGAGCCATTAAATCATTTCAAAAAATATACCTTCATAATTATCTTTCTCAAGATAATAACACAAATACACGCTAATCCGCAACACATACGAAAAGGCGTACAATATTTGAAACCTTTGAAAATTCGTTTGAAAATTCGGAAATTCGATAATGAATATGATAATGCAAATGGAATGTTGCTCTTATAGGTATAATTATTGTATCGGCAATTTATTTTCGGACAGCCTGGATTGTACATAGGTTTGATAAAGCGGGCTAGCGCCCGCAACCCAACTCGGCTCGGCGAAGCGTGGTTCCCCTCGCCTCACGCGGACGCTGTCCGCGCGCCGCGCTCTCGCGCGATGTTTAGCAACTTCCGGCTTAAACAACTCGCTTTTTATTGCAGTTCCTGTGCCGTAAGTTACCAATGATGTTGCCAACATATGTTACATCATCGGGCAACCCTTCGGGAAGCCAGGCGATTACACGCTGTCCAGCGCGTATGTTGCGGAACTCCGGCGTGGAATACATTCCGTGAAGGCGATGGAGACTCGCAACTCAACCCTGAAGCGATATGATCCATTCGGATGTAATGGATATGATGGAGATGCTCGACAGTTTAGCTTGCCTTAAAATGGCGCGTTATTTTTCATTTGAGTAAAGATTATCGCGAAAGATCAGGTCTTCGCAGCAAATATGATCCAGCCACCATTGTTTCAGGAAACCCACAAACTTATAAGGATCTCTATTCAACATGGTGTCCCTTCCCGTTCTATCCAACTCTTGCGACAATTCGAGGTGCAGTCCAATATGCCTTTGAGCTTCAGGAGAATTAATTTTTTCAAGAAAATCTTCTTCTAAATGGAAATGTATCAGCGTGTAACTATGCATCATTTCTATAATCGGTGTGAGCATTTCTTTCGCATACTTGCTTTGCATCCCGAAGTGTAACGAATTGATTGTCGATACGATCCCCCTGTGCTGTTCGTCAATTATTGGTATTCCTAAATTGTACTCTGGTTTCCAAACAATAAGGACGTTTTGCTTCAACAAAACTGCTTGCGTTCCGGTTCTTTTTACTCCGTCATGTATGGCTTTATCCACTCTCTATTCCTCCTTATATTTCATCTTATTCTACATATGCGTATTGCCCCATAAACAGGACTTCACCGCTCGTATTGTCACGGATCACATATACAAAAGGATGGTCGGCGATAAATTGTTTTGGTTCAGGCTTCAGATCCGGCGCGATAGACTCAGCGACCATGCTGATCACTGTCGCGGCGGCGGCTTCCGTTCCCTTCTCGTCAACCTCAATAAATGATTTATGTATAACCAGATCAATATAAACGCTGTCACCTGCCGGTACGCCGCTGAACATCACGTCGCGAAAGTCCATGCAACTTGAGTCAAACGCCTTTTTAACTCCAAGTTCTTTCATAATATTATTCAGGATAATACTGAACTCGGTCTTGTACTTTGGCATTTTAACATATACTTCTTGCGTGTCTTTTGAATGAATCGCAAAACTCAGATCTGACGATGTTATTTCTGCGTCCTTTTTAGGCAGGAAAACATACATGCTGATATCGGAACCCCGATACGGCATATTGAGCATCTGCATACGTTCGTTTTCAAAGTATTCGAAATAGGCGGTTTGCTGCATAAAATCAGTTTGCGCTATTTTTTTATTTTTGTCCGTGAAATCCGCTTTGACTGTTGACTCTTTTTTAAATTGGAGCGTCCAATCCGCTTTGAAATAGATGGTATTAATAAGTGCGGCAAGGAAATTCGGATCGGAGATCACATTCTTGATTTTTTCGTTTGTATTCTCGCTGACCCAATCGTTTATCGTTTTTACTGCATTTGCATTGTCTGTTTCGCGCGCTTCGGCATAATAGTATTTACTTATGGCCTGTTTATATGTATCAGTGAATTGTGTCGATGGTGTTTTGTAGTAGTCGCTGTTAAACCAAATAGAATTGGCAATATTGAGCTTAAATTCCTCGTTTTCTTTTGCCGCTTCAATAGTCTTTTGGGCAGTTTCATTGTATTTATTTAAGTCGCTAATGCCAAAAGCCTTCAGGATTTCGTCCCCTGTTTCACCCTCGGCCCCGTTTGCCGCCATCATAAAGGCCATTTTTATTGAAAAGGGCGAAAACATAAAGTTCTTTTCTTTTCCATCATCGGATGACTCAATTTTTTTGAGCAGAGACAGATTAAACTCAAATTCATCTGAAATTATGGATTCATCTGAAATTACGGATTCATCTGAAAATACGTAGCTATCCAGGGCAAAAAAGCCAAGAAATTTCCAGACACTCATGCCATTAACTCTTTTTGCGTCAAGGGTTTGCCAGCATACTGCCACCATGTCTCCACGATTAAATCCGGCGTCAGCCGGTTGCAATGTATCCTGCGCTAAGACGCCGCATTCAAGGGCAAGCTCAATGCAATTCTCAAGATCAACGCCGGAATAACCTATCGCCCTAAGCATAAAGGTTACAAACTCAGGCGCCGTCACCGGTTCCTCGGGCTCGAAAGTTTTCTCACTTGTGCCCTTTGCGATGTTTAGCTTAACGGCTTTGCCTATATTTCCGTCAGCCCAGTGGTTTTCCGGAACATCCTCAAACACGGCTGCTGCTGAATTATACTCAAGGGTCATAACTCCAACATATCGGAGAACCATAGTGACCGCCTGAGCGCGGGTAACTTGCCCGTCAAGCTCGTAACCGTTCCCAGTACCGAAAAATAAGCCAAGCTGATTGAGCATAGTCGTTTTTTCTTCCAGTGTCCATGACAGCGCAACAGCAGGAAAACTTGAAATACCTCCAGCAATAATAGCAATGGATAGCAGTACGCACAATATGTTCTTATACATAAATCGTTCCTTTTCCCTTTCAGTTTATCGTTCTCTCTCCCTTTATCTTTCCCTTTTCACTTTTACTTAAAACTATCATACACACTTTTGCGCAATTCTGTTATACTCTTAGACGAAAGTATGTAATTAATTGTTCCTAAATTGTTCCTAAATTGTTCCTAAATTGTTCCTGATGTTCATAATGTTATGGATATCCGGCGTTTCACACACATGGCTTTGATCATATGGCGGAATTCCTGACGGGAGAGCTGCGGAAAGCGCAGGTAGAGTATGTATAATGAGTAGTATGAATAGCGCATGTAGTGTAAGTAGTAATGAGTAGCGCATGTAGTATGCACTGCGGAGAAGTATTGAATGAGCAGCAGATAAATCGCGTTTATGACGCGATTACAAAATAATTATTTAGCGCGATTTCTCCGAATATATATTGCAATACTTCTATTTGGTTTCGGCTATCACATCTTCATATTTATCAAATAGTCCTTTTCGGTTAACAGATTTTCATATTAATTTGAATTATTATTTTCCATTTCATTGGACGCTGCATTTGTCAACGGCGCTAAGGCCCTGCCGACAATCATGATAGCTTGTTCCGCGGTCAGCTCAGTTTCCGGGTCAAACCTGTTATCGCCGACGCCGTTGATAATACCGGAGTGAACCGGCCAGCCGAGCTCCGCACTTACCCAATGCCCGCTTACATCGACAAATTGATGGCTATAACCATCTGTATTCACGCCCAGCAAACGGGCGATACGGTTGATAATCGCGGTAGCCTGCGCGCGAGTAAGTGTTCCGTCAGGTTCAAATTTGCGATCGCCTACGCCGTTGATAATGCCCAGCGCGTTTGCCGCCAGAACATCTTTATTGTTTGTGTCATCAAACGCATTGTCGTTGATCGCCGCGCCATTTGCCTCCAGCAGCTCGTCAATGGTCAGCCCGGATGACTTCTCAATCAGGTTAATGAACATCTGCGCCACACTGCCGCGCGAAACCGGCGCCTGATAGTTTTGCCGAAGGCCGGCAGGCGCCAGACCAGCTGAAATAGCTGCGTTGACTTCGTTTGCAGCCCAAGTTGACGGAATGTTGTTTTGGTTGGCGGAGAGTTCGTTAGCATATTCAGACAGCGGTTTCCAATTTAAATCGGCAGGCGCTTCATTTAAGCGATTACCTGTTTCCGAAACCAACCTGTCGAAATCGTAATCATATTCCAGTCTATATTCAAGAATTAAATATCCGTCAGATGAAAGCGAATACTCGTCGTCATATTCAATAACATTACCTGTGCTGTAGGAGATTGAGCCAGTGTTTACTCCGATGAAGGATTCCCACCCACCCCAAATCAGAAAGGCGACCGCGCCGCCGTCTACAGTGAATACGTCGCAGGCGTAGTATTGCGCGTAATCATCGGATTTGCCGACGATTAACTCAGGGGAACCGTTACTGTTAATGTCATACAACGCGTATTTTGTAGTACCCCATATAGCAGTATACAGCTGAGCAAAACCTCCGTTGATCAACTCAGGCAATTGCCCGCCGTTTTCAACTGTTTGATATGCTGCGACATATGGCGCGTAACTATCGTACCATGTAGGCTGTTTATCTGCAAAAACAGGCGCCGCGGGTATTGCGACAGAGAGCGTTAACGCAATTACGAAAGTAAAAGCGGATATTCTTTTCATATTCTTTTTCTCTCCTTAAATGTTGTTTCAATGCTCTTTTATATCCACCAAAACAAAAACAGATATATTCGGTGTCCTTCACGCTGAAATTATACAGCCTTCCATTGTGTATATACTCTACATATGCGTATTGCCCGTTGTTTATCCAGCTGCCGCCGCTTTTCGAGCTTCCACTGCGTATCTATTCTACATATGCGTATTGCCCGTTGTTTATCCAGCTGCCGCCGCTTTTCGAGCTTCCACTATATATTTTATTCTACATATGCGTATTGCCCGTTGTTTATCCAGCTGCCGCCGCTTTTCGAGCTTCCACTATATATTTTATTCTACATATGCGTATTGCCCCATAAACAAGACTTCACCGCTCGTATTATCACGAATTATATAAACAAAAGGATGGTCGGCGATAAATTGTTTTGGTTCAGGCTTCAGATCCGGCGCCATAGACCCGGCGACCATGCTGATAGCTGTCGCGGCGGCGGCCTCCGTTCCCTTCTCGTCAACCTCGATAAATGATTTGTGTATGACCAGATCAATATAAACGCTGTCACCTGCCGGAACGCCGCTGAACATAACGTCACGAAAGTCCATGCAACTTGAGTCAAACGCCTTTTTAACCCCAAGTTCTTTCATAATGTTGTTCAGCGTAATACTGAACTCGGTCTTGAACTTTGGCATTTTAACATATACTTCATGCGTGTCTTTTGAATGAATCGCTAAACTCAAATCAGACGATGTTATTTCTGCGTCCTTTTTAGGCAAGAAAACACACATGCTGATATCGGAACCCCGATACGGCATATTGAGCATTTGCACGCGTTCGTTTTCAAAGTATTCAAAATAGGCGGTTTGTTGCATAAAATCAGTTTGCGCTATTTTTTTATTTTTATCTGTGAAATCCGCTTTGACGCTTGCCTCTTTTTTAAATGGGAGCGTCCAATCCGCTTTGAAATAGATGGTATTAACAAGTGCTGCAAGGAAACTTGGATCGGAGATCACATTCTTGATTTTTTCGTTTGTATTCTCGCTGACCCAATCGTTTATCGTTTTTACTGCATTTGCATTGTCTGTCTCGCGCGCTTCGGCATAATAGTATTTACTTATGGCTTGTTTATATGTATCAGTGAATTGCGCCGATGGTGTTTTGAAGTAGTCGCTGTTAAACCAAATAGAATTGGCAATGTTGAGCTTAAATTCCTCGTTTTCTTTTGCCGCCTCAATAGTCTTTTTGGCAGTTTCATTGTATTTATTTAAGTCGCTAATGCCAAAAGCCTTCAGGATTTCGTCCCCTGTTTCACCTTCGGCGCCGTTTGCCGCCATCATAAAGGCCATTTTTATTGAAAAGGGCGAAAACATAAAGTTCTTTTCTTTTCCATCATCTGATGACTCAATTTTTTTGAGCAGAGACAGATTAAACTCAAATTCATCTGAAATTACGGATTCATCTGAAATTACGGATTCATCTGAAATTACGGAGCTTTCAGGGGCAAAGCCAAGATAGTCCCTGACACTTACGCCATCAGCTCTTGTTGCATTAAGGGTTTGCCAGCACACTGCCACCATGTCTCCACGATTAAATCCGGCGTCAGCCGGTTGTAATGTATCCTGCGCTAAGACGCCGCATTCAAGGGCAAGCTCAATGCAATTCTCAAGATCAACGCCGGTATAACCTATCGCCCTAAGCATAAAGGTTACAAACTCAGGCGCCGTCACCGGCTCCTCGGGCTCGAAAGTTTTCTCGCTTGTGCCTTTTGTGATATTGAGCTTAACGGCTTTGCCTATATTTCCGTCAGCCCAATGGTTTTCCGGAACATCCTCAAACACGGCGGCGGCTGAATTATACTCGAGGGTCATTATTCCGACATATCGGAGAACCATAGTAACCGCCTGAGCGCGGGTAACTTTCCCGTCAAGCTCGTAACCGTTCCCAGTGCCGTAAAATAAGCCAAGTTGGCTGAGCGCATCCGCTTTTTCTTCCAGTGTCTCCGACAACGCAACAACAGGAAAACTTGAAATACCTCCAGCAATAATAGCAATAGATAGTAGTACGCACAATATGTTCTTATACATAAGTTTCTCCCTTTCCACTTTATACTTTCAATTCATACATCCACTTTATACTTCAATTTCCCTTTCACTTTATACTTGCAATTTACCCCTTCACTTTATACTTAACACTTTCAATTTGGTCTTATTATATATTAAGACGAAAGAAAACTTCAATTGTTCCTTCAAAATGAATGTATAGTTCAAAAATGAATATATAGGTTAAACCGTCTTGGAATACGGTTGGAGATTTGTTATTATAAATTATATGATTTAAACGACAGGAAAGGAAAACCCATGACAATCGAGGAAAAATTCGCAAAACTGGGCGTGGACGGAGCGCCTGGGCAGGAATGCCGTCAAATGAACGAACAAACCGTAATCAACTCCGGTACTGAGAGTAGTTCGGTTTGTGGCGCGGTTTACGATGTGCCCCGCAATGCGACGTATTATGTGTCCTGCAATGCGGCTTGTGGCGCGACTTACGACGTGACCTGTGATGTGTCATGCGACGCTGTTTGCGATGCGCCAAGCAACGCTGTTTGCGATGCGCCAAGCGATGCTGTTTGCGATGCGTCAAGCGACGCTGTTTGCGATGCGTCAAGCGACGCTGTTTGCGATGCGTCAAGCGACGCGTCACGCGATTCGCCGGTGGATTTTTCTCACGGGGATGTGGACGCCTTCACTCCAATTCCGGGGGCTTTTGATGAATTTACGGCAGCAGTGCGGGAGGGGGGCGCGCATGCATACACCGAATATCGCGGGAGGCGAGATATAAGAGAGGAATTAGCCGTCAAGCTTTCCAATTTTACCGGGGCTCAAATCCTCCCGGACGATCTGATTCTGACGCCGGGAACACAGGGCGCGCTTTTTCTAGCGATGGGCGCTTGTGTCGCGCACGGGGATAAAGTCGCAATTGTGGAGCCGGATTATTTTGCTAACAGGAAGATGACAGTCTTCCTTGAAGGAACAATACTGCCCGTAAGAATGAATTTTGAAAACGCTTCAGGCTTGGCGGGGCTTGATCTTGACGCATTGGAAGGCGCATTTCGTTCAGGCGCCAAAGTTTTCCTGTTTTCCAACCCGAACAACCCTGTTGGCGCAATATACGCCAAGGAGGAATTGCAAGCAATCGCCAGTCTTGCCATGCGCTATGGCGTCACAGTCATAGTTGACGAACTGTATGCACGCCAAGTATTCGACGGGCGAAAATTCCATCACCTGTGCGCCATGTCTGAGAGACCAGAAAATCTTGTCACAGTTATTGGCCCGTCAAAAACAGAATCGCTCAGTGGTTATCGGATTGGCGCCGCATATGGAACAAGCGCGATTATTGAACGCATGGAAAAGCTTCAGGCGATTGTATCACTGCGCTGTCCCGGATATGCGCAAGGCGTATTCCGAAGCTGGTTCAACGAACCGCCCGGCTGGTTGGAGGAACGGATCAAGCTGCATCAGAACCTTCGCGACGACCTGCTTAAGTTATTGAACAACGCAAAAGATATATACGTACGCCCGACGGAGGGCGGCAGTTATATGTTTATTCGTTTCCTGAAGATGAAAATACAAGTGACTGAATTTATTCGGCTACTGCGGCCCCTCGGCGTAACTGTGACACACGGCGCAGAGTTTGGGCCTGGCTTTTCTGATTGGATACGCATAAATTTTTCACAAAACCATGCTGCAACACTAAACGCAATACGCTTGATTCTGAATCTGTGTGAGCGTCACCGCTAATTTTTTTACTGCATTCTGAGGCGAAAATATAGTAGATGAAAATTTGCATAAAAAAAGTAGAAATAAAGTGGATATAAAGTTTTTGCATCACTACTGCAAATACTTGACATGATTTTCTACTTTTGTTATGATTGCAACAAACCCAGGTGGGGGTGGTTTGTATAATTCAAAGACAAGAATATCTTAATTCCCTTGCAAGCTTTCGAGATAAGAAGTTAATCAAAGTCGTTACGGGCGTTAGGCGTTGCGGAAAGTCAACGCTGTTTGAACTGTTTCAAGACTATCTGCGTTCAAACGGTATTGTTGATGAGCAAATCATCTCTATCAACCTTGAAGACGGCGAGTATGACGAGATTGAGACATATAAGCAACTATACGGCTTTGTCATGGAGAAAATAGACCCGGATAAAAATATGTACGTCTTCATTGATGAAGTTCAACGGGTGGTCGACTTCCAAAAAGCTATAGATAGCCTATATATAAAAAAGAACTGTGATGTTTACATCACGGGTTCTAACGCTCATCTCCTCAGCGGGGAATTGGCAACGCTACTATCGGGTAGGTATATCGAAATTAAAATGCTGCCATTGTCGTTTAAGGAATATGTTTCGGCTTTTCCGGAAAACTTAAATATCGAACGCCTATACATTGATTACATCCAAAACAGCGCGTTTCCATATGCATTGGAAATATCTAAACCTAAAGACCGGCGGCTATACCTTCAGAGTATTTATGATACCGTTGTTTTGAAAGACATTGTAGCCCGTAGAAAGTTCCCCGATACCGCTATGCTCAAAAGTGTTATCCGCTTTATGCTTGATAATATCGGGAATCTCTGCTCTACAAAAAAAATTGCCGACGCGATGACATCAGCGGGGCGAAAAATCGCTGTTCATACAGTTGAAAACTATTTGACCGCATTGACGGATTGCTTTATCCTCTACCAAATCGGTCGTTATGATATAAAAGGTAAGCAATACCTTAAAACCGGCGATAAGTATTACACCGTAGACATTGGGTTGCGTTACGCTATGCTTGGAGCAAAAAAAGCGGATATGGGACATATCCTTGAAAATATCATTTTCCTGGAATTGATTCGACGCGGTTATGAGGTTTATATAGGTAAAGTCGGCAAAACCGAAGTTGACTTCATCGCTATTGGCGATGAAGGCGAGGAGTATTTTCAGGTCGCACACACCGTAATTGACGCTGACGGCGCAACGCTACGCCGCGAACTTGCGCCACTTGAGGCTATCAATGACCATAACCCGAAATATCTCCTGACAATGGACAATACGCCTCTCACTTCGCACAACGGCATCAAGCAAATAAACGCACTTGACTGGTTACTTAATAGGAGGAGGGATTATCATGTTTTGTAGAAAATGTGGAACACAAATAGAGAGTGACGAGAAGTTTTGCTATAACTGCGGCGAAATGGTGAATTCGCCCTCGAAACTCTCGCCTTCATCGGTCAAAACCGGCGCTGCTCTGTCAACCGCAACCGGCGCCAACGCCGGCGCATATTCGCCAGCTTCGGATTACGCACCTCGACCAACCGAATCCGGCGCCCCTGCGTCACCTGTTGTCAATACTCCACCATACACAGGGACTGTAGCCGCAACCGGCCCCAACGCCTCCATCGGTAACGCCGCCCCTCCGCCAATCGCAACCGTATTCGGCGCACCTACAACCGCAACGGAAGCCGCCTTCCCAACATCCACAACAGTAACCGCGGGTTCCGAAAAGAAGAAAATGGCAACTGTGACGAAGGTCCTGATCTGTATTCTGTCTTTTTGCGCAGTAGCCTCTATCGTCGTTGCCGGCGTCATTATTCTTCGGGGGTATTTTAGCAATGATTATAATACCATCGCGAACAGCGCGGGAAACAACCAAAATGAACGCAGCGAAAACGATCTTGGGGACTTAAGCGAATCAAACGAAAACGCAACAGGGCTTGATGATTCGAAGGATCAGATAATTCAGGAACTGCAATCGCAAATTGCCGATCTTCAGGCTTCAGACACGACTGCTGTCACAACCACTTCCGCAATTGATGAATCAACCGGGTATTCAAGCGAAAACCAAGACAAAGGCCAAAAAGAAGGAGAAGCAGGAGAAAGAAATGCAAGAGAAGGAGAAGCAGGGGAAGAAAGAGGAGTAGAAGCAGGAGCTGGAGGCGCCGGAGAAGCAGAGGAAGCAGGAAAGGTTGGAGAAGGCGTCGGCGGAGAAACGAGAGAAGTAGTAGGAGGCGGTGGAGAAGCAGGAGAAGTAGTAGAGATTAATAGCGAAATACGAGGTGCAACTAAAGGCGGCGCCGATAGCGTAACCTCCCCACCGAGGCTCCCGCAAATTGACTGTTCCACGGCTCGTATACCTATTACAGACGCTATTTTTGAACTGTTTACAAAAACTTACGGTTACACAGGCCCGGCGCCTTTAGCGTCGAGAACGCATGGCGCCTGGCTGAACCTGGCGGATAAAAAAGCGGACATTCTGTTCCTGGTCGCGCCAACTACCGAGGAATTGGACTATTTTGCCGAAAAGAAAATAGATATTGAAATGAAAGTATACGGTTATGACGGTCTTGTGTTTATTAGTAATGTATCAAACCCGATTCGAAGCTTGACGCCTTCGCAAATCCGAGACATTTACAGCGGTAAAATAACCAATTGGAGCGATCTGGGCGGAGAAAACGCTGATATCATCGTTTATATCCGCAACCCGGAATCAGGCAGTCAGCGATTATTTGAAAGCTTGGTGTGGGACGGTTACAAAATGCCGGATTTTGACGCCATGCGTTTTCGGGAGGGTGAAATTGATCCGGTGGTGACACAGCGCGCGACGCAAATTCTTGTGGACGAAGGCATGGAGTCAGTGACAAAAAATGTCATCCTGAATCAGTATTCTATAGGATTCAACATCATGTCGTATATAGACAGTGAATTCTCGAATTCCGCGCTCAGGCTGTTCTCTATAAATGGCTACGAACCCACCACAGAGAACTTCGCATCGGGCAATTATCCTCTATTGACAACTTCCTATGTGGCAATCCGCGCCGACGAGCCTGAAAACAGTCCGGCGCGACAGCTATACGACTGGGTGGGGACACAAGAGAGTTATGACCTCATTTCCCGGAACAGCACCTTAACCGTCGGCTTTTCAGATTCATTGATAATCAAAGCGGGAATGGGCATTCCCAAAAAAAATGAGGCCACGACCATTCAGAATGAGGCGACGACCAGCCAGAGTGAAGTAACATCTTATCAAAGCGTCGATCTTACCAATATGATTCCACGGCTTAATAGAGAATATTTAACGCGGCAGGACTTATTACCATACAACTTGGAGGAACTCGGGTATCTGCGAAACGGGGTATTCGCTCTTTCCGGAAGAATATTCTCAAATCAAAAATACGCGGCGTTTTTTAGTTCTCAAAACTGGTACTATGGCAACAGCACGGATGACAATGTTGTGTCAGGACGGTTTAACGATTTCCAAAGAAAAAACCTGATGCTAATAATCGAACGCGAAGAGGAACTAAAATAGGATTTATCAATGAAAAAGAAGCTCCCATTCTCTTTTACCGCTGATAGATTTGTTGCAAATCCATACGCTTGATCGTATTGCGGCTTAATAGCCCGAACGGCATAATCCTGGGCTTTCCGGACAATACATTCCGTCCCCGCAACACAGCTGATGACCCCTATAGTTACGCCAATGCGACTCGCGAACAAGCTCTGGTTATTGCTTTACGTTTGATTGAAAACCTGGGATAATGTAATAAATGTCCGGGACAGCGAAAAGTTGTCCCGGACATATCGCAGGTTTTTGATGCCCCCCGAATGCAATTATGAAATAATTTCTACATCTGTATTATCGCCGTATTCCTCATACATTTTTCGGCGCAGGCGTTTTCGGCTGCCGGCGAGTATGGCAATAACGATAATTGAAACGATTACAACAACTGCCATTCCCGCAATCCCACCGTAAAAGAGCATTTCACCCGGTGTTAGGTTCATATCAACGATCTCCTTCAATCCAATTGTTTTCACGCAATTGCTCTATCAATAAGTCAAGCTGCTGCATTTCGGGATCGGACCCCCCCGGTCTGTTACTGGTACCGTATAGTTCCACAGCACTGTCATAATAATGTTTTGTCGGCGAGTAATCCCGATCTTCACTGCTAATCGCAGATTGTCTGTCCGCTTCGAGGAATGCCTGCCGCATCGGCACGCGGTAATCGTTGGGGAATATTTCGGACATCTGCTCCAAAACCGCCAACGCCCGGTCATACTCTCTGGCATTATGGAGAAGAATAACCAAATCCTGCATTATATGGAAACTTGGCGCTCCGCTCTCTGAAAGCCGCTCGAACATAACAATCGCATTCTCATAGTCGCCGTTTTTTGCGTATGCGTCGGCAAGACGCTCCGTCATCTCTGAGACCCTGTTGAGCGGGATCCGTCCGAGAGCGTCTTCCAGCAACGCAACCGATTCTTCCGCTTGTCCTTGAAGTTTAAATATTTCGTCAGACGTATGATATGCGCGATAGCGCAAGTAATCATCCTTTGTTGCTGATATCACCAGGCCAAAATAATCAATTGCGCTCTCATATTCCAGCTTCCCGAAAGCTATTTCACCTTTCAGATAGTTAAGCGAATCATTTTCGAGACTCAGTGATTGCGCTATTTCAAGAACTTGTTCCGCTTCAGCGATGCTATTCGTCCTTGCTAAAGAAACGGCGTAATCGCGATAGTATAGCGGATTGTCTTTTACAAAACGCACAGCGATTTCAAAGCTTCCACACGCCATATTGTAGTCCGGCTCGCCCTGCCGGTAATAATAACAGTTGCCGAGGATAAAGTAGGTGTCTCCGAAGCTTCGCCCCGCTTCGGGTATGGCTTGAAACTCAGCGATATTCCCGAGGTTTTGCTCAATATACGACTTGCAGACGTCTATGTCGCCGTCATCCCAGAGCCGTTCCGCCATAGCCCGGTACGGATCGATCCTATCCCAGAACAAATCGAGAGCCGATTCGTACGCGCCTTGCGGGTCAGGGCTGTTTTCGATATCGTGTATCGCCGCATAGTAGCGCTCTTCTTTCTCCTGCGCCATAACGCGTCCGCCAAAAAGCGCTGTTCCCGCGAATATGATAAAAACAAGCGGTAGGATAATCGCGGCGGCAATCATTTTTGACCTTGAGATTTTCCAAAGCGTATCATGCTTGCGAATATTCGATACAGCGTCAGAAAGGACAGCGCCTGATAAAAATCGCTGTGCAGGATGAAGCTGCATTGATTTCTCAATAATGTATACTATGCCTTCTCCGAAGCGCCCAAGTTTTGACAGCGGCACTACCTCGGCTGATTTTTCCGGCGGGCGCGTATTTGTAAGCAGATGGTACATCGTCGCTCCAAGGCTGTAAATATCGGAGCTTTTCCATTCAATTCCGGCGCTGCTGACAGGGGGAGAAAAACCGGCGTCCTGATTGTCAGAGGGGAGCGCCCCGTCGCGGGTCTTTTTGAAGTATTCATATATTTCGTATTGCTCGGGCGAAGCGTATCCCAGACTCCGGCTGATGATCCTGACGTCATTGCCGCCAACCAATGCCGCGTTAAAGTCTATCAGGCAAACGTTTCCGTCAGTTGTCAGCATTATGTTCGCGGGCTTTACGTCGCGATGACATATGTTTTGCTTATGGATTGTTCCCAAAGCGGAAGCAAGCTGCGCATACCACCTCACAACTTGGACTTGCGTGAACTTTTGACCTTGTTCAAGCAATTTGTCGAGACTCTCGCCTTCGATAAACTCCATCACAGTGAAAACGCGCCCGCCTTCGGCAAGAAAGTCAAGAACCTGCGGCAAATATGCGCTCTTGACATTCTTGAGCGCTTCGACCTCGTTGCGTTGGGCTTCCAAATCGTTCGCAACGCCCTGGTTGAGTTCCTTAATGACAACATGCTTTTTCAGACGCTTATGCCATGCCTTATATACAATGCCGCCGCCGCCGGAACCTATTTCAGCTTCTATCTGATAGGTATTGTCAGACAGCACCGGGAAATGGGGTGCGGGGGCTGTTCTCATGTCCCGTTTGATCTTATCGTCGGTATCCTTTGCTTCTTTCAATTCGATCTTGCCTATGATTTCGTCCAAGGCAGCTTTCATTTGCGGCGCTGATTCGTAGCGGTCTTCAGGGGCATATTCGCAAGCCTTCATCACGGTCCCGGTCAAAGTTTCATTTTCCGCGCTGCGCAGAGGAAGCGGAAGCCTTTCCCCTCCAAGCCTTCTTATCTGCGCTTCCTGCGCGCTTCTAAGCCCCGGCTTTTCGATAAACGGGAGCATGTTATTATTCAGCATCATATACATGACAAGTCCAAGCGAGTACAATTTGCTCCGGATATCGTTTCTGTCAGTGACTCCTTTTTCCGCAGTTTCAGGGGCGCTGAATAGTGAAGCCGCACTCTCAAGAGGGGTCACCGATATGGATTCCGATAGATTTGACAACCCGGAATCCCCCAGTTGATACTGTCCGGTTTCTGTGTTGAAAAAGATGTTTGCAGGGTTCACGGCGCAGTGCGGCAAGTGATTCTTTTGCCGGTATTCCAATTCCACGCAAATATTCACTCCAAGCTTGACGATTTCATCAATCGAAACTGTTTCTTCCAGCAATCCGGGCAATCCAACAAGGCTTTCCATATGACTTTTTATGGGTTCCATTTAGATATGCACCTCTATTCAATGTATTGGGCAAATCCAGATACGCCTAAGAGGTCGTTAATTCGGGGCTCAGGGACACTAATAAATCGCTGGACATCGCCATTTAACATGACTGCTGTAAACTCAGCCTGATACCAGAAAAAACCGTTCCCATCATCCCATTTTTCTCCTAGAACAATCCATTTCCCTTTATCGTATGTGGTTATAGTATAATCGTAATTTTCGTCCGGATCATTTTTTTGAATCACTTCTCCATCCCACAGACCGTCGATAAGATACCCTGTTTCAGTAGTTTTCATTAATAACCCTTCAGAAATCGTTCTTGATTGTTCAACTTTTCCCCCTCCATTGGGCATGTCGTTTTCCCATTCACCTTCAAACCTGTATCTGAACGTTGATAACAAATCAACCCATATTCCATGCCCACTCCGCAATCTGTTTGAATAATTCCCAATATAAACAAATAGGCCTGCGCTGTCAGTTTCATAGATCCCGATTCCGTTGACGGTTTCGGGATTTTCGTGCAAACGCAGAAGCAATAATATAGATAAGCGCAGGGATCAAAACAACCAACGCACCGATCGCAATATGCTTGAATTGAGCATAGAATAGTTTGAATATGAACCACCCTTTTTCAGCCATAAACGCGCTTACTATCCAGCCCCCCAGCGCACCAATGATTATTGACCCTAATATCCCGTGAATAGTTCCTTCAACCCCGTCTGCCGATTTTTCTTTTTTTGGTGCTTCGATAGCTCTCTCTTGTCCCAGCATTTGTATCCGGTCATTCATTTTTGAGACTGCTTTCTTCAGTATCATGACACTTCTTTCAGCCTCAATCACATATCCGAGATATTTCCTAAGTTCAACGTTAGTCATGATTATTGCCCTCCCAATGATTTTGTTTTTCTGAGCCTGTTGTCTTGCCCTTTGTACAAATCATAGCAGAGGGTTATTATCGCTTTCTGGCCAACTGACCATGCACGAAAAATGGGGACGACTCTGGTGAATTGTTTTCGAAAAATGTAAGGACTACCTCTTTTGTTGTTGTTCCATATGAGAACCCCCATAACCGCTGTAATGATTCCTCAGTAAACTCAGCGCTTTTTACCTTTCCCTCCGACGTCACAAGAAAATGGTAGTCGCTATCATTCTCCCGCGCACTTAAAACAAAATACATTATGCCGCCAAGGATAATCCAACCGTTTTCGTTTTCAATACCCGGCCCGTCTTCAAATCTAGCAATGGCATCAGCAGATATTCCCGGTATATCGTAAATTGTCATTGGCCCCGGCGGCAAGCCTAAGAAACTTGTCAGTTCCAGCCATGCTTCAAGTGTATCCGCGGAATCCGCTGTGCCTGACATTTCGCGCTCTCCGGGGTTGGTAGTTTCTATCGTATCTTCAGAAACCTGCGATGCGGATGATTCAATAGTTGGCGGATTAATTGCAATTTCCGTCTCTGCCGCACCATCATGCGCTTCATCGCTAGCGAGGCCGTTTCGCTCTTGCCACAACATATCCAACCTTGATTGAAACTCGCTGTTCCCGGGAAATGCCGCCAGACCGCTACGCAGGGTTTCCATTGCCTGGCCTGTTTCGCCGATGGCAATGTAGACGTCAGCCAGCTTGATGTAAACCTCAAGGATTCCCGGGTCAATCTCAATTACCCGCTTATAGTCTGATATCGCCTCGTCGTACCGCTGCAATGCGGCGTAAGCGTCGCCGCGTCCTACGCACGCACGCACGTTGTTCGGCTCGACTTCGATCACTCTCGTGTAGTACATGATCGCCTGCTCGTAGTTGAGCTCAAGCAGGTATTTATCGCCAAGGTCAAGGAGTTCGCCCACAGTAAGCGGTCGCTTCGGCGCCCAGCATGACGCAATCACCGACAGCAATAGGATGATGCACAAAATAATTGTTGTGATTTGCTTCATTTGCGCCGCCCTTTTCCAGATAAACATTGAACCGGAGATTATAAGAAACCCGAAGCACTTTACACATTTTCATCAAATTTTTCAAACTGTGCAATGACGTAGTTACTGTTAGTCGTACCTTAGTCGTACAGATTTATATTCCTAACAGAGTTTTACTGTAAATTGCTTAGGCTTTTTTATCATTCCCATTTTCCAATGGTTATGAGCCCCGATTATATCGGGACTCATGAACCGATCATTACTTATGCTTATTCAATGTTGTTGCTCTGCCATACCGCATATACGTATATATCCCCGGAAGTGATTTTGATAAGGCTGACACCGGGCTCGTATTGCACCGTCGACGAAGTCCTTTTCGTCGACCACCCAAGGAATGTGTAACCGTCGCGGGTTGGCAAAGTTTTGCTTATTGAGAATGTTCCGCCATACTTAATTTTAGAGCAGCGCCATTTGTCTTGGTCTGAGACGCCGGGGTGCCGCTGCCCCCGTTGGCGTTGTAGGCTATTGTATATGTGGAACTGACGACATATATATTTGAATCATAAGTCCCATTAACATCTCCTGTGACGATCCAGCGGCACTTGTATGCCCCGGGAGTATTGAAGGAAGAGCCGATCCAGTTATTATCCGAGTTGCCATATTTGTAGGAATACAATACCGATCCGTTGGGGTTAATAAACTGTAGTTCCACTTGATAATTCCATTTATAATCTTCGTTTATCCCCTTGTTAGTGTTTCCATCAAATATGCGGTACCAGAGATAATACTGTTTTCCTGTGACAAACGACGTTGCTTCGGGCGCTTGATTCCATTGATAACCCTGTCCTTTTTCGGAAACCCAGCGGGATATCTGTAATTTTGGTTCCATAGGTCCGACATACGTCGTGTATTCCAGAGTTGCCCAGCCTTCTTTGCCGTTATAACTGGTTTTTCCCCAGGTATACCCGCCGGCGCTGACTTTTTGCGTAACATTAAGCTTTGTGTTCAGCGGTATAATCGCAAGGCTCGAATATGACGTTCCCGCCCCTGCGCGCAGCGTCAGTCCCGACGATGTGGTGACCTGATATACCCCGGGCGTCGGCCGCTCGACGGTTGCCTGACCGGGGTGGTTTTTCGAGCGGTAAATCGTGAAAGCCTTGTACGATGACGCGAAAGAGCTCCATGCTATCGTTCTGGTTGTTATTGAGCACTGACCGCTGTAATTGCAATCAAGCACAGTGACGCCCGTGCCGGACACAGTCTCGACTATCATGGTGTGCATGCCGCCTGAGGATGTCTTTGCCTGGATGATGTCGCCCATCCACGCCTTTGACAGTATCGTCTGCGCTGTGGACGAACTGTTCGAACTTGTGGAACCGACCGACGTCACATTCGTGGTGCTGCTCAGTGTGTAGAGATTGGCCCCATAGCTCGTTGCTAGAGACAATCCGAATAATTGGTAGAAAACATATCTAGCGTACCCGAAACACTGGATCCCGCCGGCAGTACCGGCGATGTCCGCTGTCGCCACTTTGCAGTTGCAGTAACTGTCGTTCACAAAATTGAACCCGACGTGGCCGTTGTGGCAGTTGCCCGATCTACCCGCCACGCTTGAATTGAAAGTACATGAGAGATTCTGGTTGTTCCTGAATGATTTTCCTGTGCCGTATGTGCCGGATTTAATTGAACTGAACCGTGAAGCCAGTTCCGATGCGCTTGATGGAGCGGACAATGCCAATGCGTTTGGATGGGGCAGGGCTGCGAAGACTATGACGAGTATTAGCAGCAGCGAAAGTATCCTTTTGATTTTCATGATGAAGACCTCCTAATATATTGTTTTCAGAGTTTGTTTTACTCTGTGCCCACATCATAGCAGGAGGTTATTTTTGTTTTCTGAGCAACTGACCACATAAAAAAAGGCTGATACTGAACGGTGTGCCGCTAAGTGTCAGCCTTGATTGCGAGGGTAATCCCATACATATTGTAGCTGCATCTATCAACCTTGATATTGCGGGATAAAGCCATCGATGCCGTCAAAAACATCCAGAAAGTTTTCAGCCGCATATCTCGTCGCAGGAAACCCACTTTCGCCATCCCCGAAAACCTGATACCCGACCGGATACCTTAAAACGCCATCAAACGAGCTCACTTCCGCATCTCCGATTACTTTGAATTTTCCTAATCCACACCCATACTCCATGTCCGCTTCGCAATCTGTTAGCATAACCTCCTATATAAGCAAACAAAACTCCACTCTCAATTTGGTAAATTCCGCTCCCATATTTATCGCTTTCGTCGAGATAGATTACCGGATATGTAGGGTCATTCTCTATTATTGCCGCATACTCTGCAGTCTCAATGGCGGAATATATACCATCGTATCCTACCGTTTCATATGCCGCAAGCGTCTTTTTCAGAAAGAGCTGTGTTTCTTCGTCTCTTGTATCAGATGCTTCACATGTAAAAACAATACGAAGTACTTCAGCAGTGGTTTTCCCAGACCCCGGCTCCCCGACCAGCAGGAATATGCCGCGATTTTCAAGCATGAACTTGAGCCTCGATTCGAGTTCTTTAAGGTCGCCCCCAGCATAGAGGTCCGAGCAGTCTATCTCTTTGTCAAACGGGTTTGATTTCATGCCGAAATGCTGCTTAAACACTTCCGCCACCACCGACGATCATGTCAGAATATGATATTACGTTCTCAACATTTTGTGTTTCTTTATTGAAGCTCCTGTGGCCGGGGAATTTCCTTTTTGGCGACAGCATTGTCATGGAACCTCGCCATCCAAGCCTCCTCGGCTTTTTTCCCGTCGAAATAAATCGGGAGCCTCTTATTCTCGTCGCCAATCCATTCGGGGTCATAACGTACGTCCATGCGCTTCCCGGCAAAGCATGGGTCGGTCTCGAAAAGTATGTTATCTATCTGAATGGTGGCATCGTGCTTGACTTTCCGGGAGACCCTGTGGAGGAATATCTCGTCGATGATTCCCCGGTCGGCCGGGAGCTTGAGGTTGTCGATCTGGCTCATCAGAATGTCATGCGGCGAGAGCCCTCCAAGCTCAGAATGCGCTTTCCGTATGTAGTCCTCTTCAAGCCATTTGAAATACATTGAGTTGAGCATGTCGAGGCTGTCGATCGCGTCTTCATTGACAGTGCTTATAAACCTCATTCTGACAGTCCTGAACTGGCGCTCGACCTTGCCGCGGCCGTTCGGGACGAATGGCTGCGAATGGATCAATGTGCTCCCAAGGGATGCGCATATGAATTCAAACTGCTGCGACCTGTATATTTTTGCGTTGTCGGAATACACCAGCCGTGACGGGCCCCGCCTCAATACCGCCTCCATGAAGCAGTGCCTGAGCGTCTCAAGGTTTTGCGACGCATAAAACTGCGACCACACTGGATGGCGCGAGCAATCGTCAAGGAACGTGTGGAGGTATGCCCTGACCCGTTTCCCCTTGTCCTTTATGACCGGGCCATACATCAGGTCTACCTGATACATATCCCCGACTTTATCATGCGAAAATATGCGGAGCCAGCCGGAAAACAGCATCGTTCTCAGAAATCTGCCGTAGTATTCATTCTTCTTCATCTTTAGATTGACCCTGCAATCACCATATGGGCATTTCCCCAGGGCATCAGGGTATTCGCCGTCGCCGTCTTTTTCTACGTAGTCCTCCGGCCTATACTTCGACAAAAAATATTCTGCATGTGCTCGCACCTCCACACGCAGACGATAGATTGATAAAACAGATAAATCTCCGCAATCTCCGCAATATCGTCAAAATTACCAAAATTGGATAGGGCCTCTTAACAACGCGCCCTTTCTTATCTCAGCAATTCCAGCAGTTCACGCGCCTCCTCAATGTCCAGTGACTGTAGCGTGTCCGTCAGATAAGCTGCAATGTCGTTTTTGCTGTAGGCGCTGTCTTCATCTTCATCAATGCGCCTGTATTTGTCAATGATTTGCAGACAGTGCTCTTTTGTTTGAGGGACGGTTTCGAGCCGTTCCATGAGATTGCCTACCAAGTCATCGCAGTCGTTGAGCAGCAGGTTTTCGACTGCGAATATTATTGCGCATTCCACTCTGTCTTTCGGGCAGAGTCTCTCCATATTCGCAAGGCCCAGCATGGTATCGAGCTCGTCAACGGTCATTTCAAGGTGGACACCAAGAGCCACCAAACGCAAGCGGTTCGGTATCACTCTCCTCGTCCGCAATGCGCTGACCATATCGTTAAAATGCCCGACGACCAGCGGGTCATTGATTTTTCCGCTGAGCAGCGAATTCAGGCTAAAGGACTCTTTTGTATCGGCATAGTTAAGTGTTCTTTCATTGATGTATGTGTCAATATAATCAATCAGTTTTCCATAAACACTGTCAAAAACTGTTTTGTTTTCTTCTATGAACTTTGCTAAATCCTCATCTTGATTCAATTGCGTTATCCGAGCCTGAAATATTGAGGTGTTTTTTTGATCGTCGACACCGGAATCAGCCTGATCTTCGGAAAGTGTTCCAAAATATTTGAGCAAATTCTTTGACAGTTCTTCCGCTTCGATGAACGACTTACCGTGAGTCAGCGCGTAAATATATATCGCGTCCTCTATGCTTTTTGCATATAGTTTGGGGTACTTTCCATATCTTTGGAGCATGTCATCCAGCTCCTGCAGAGACATCCCGACGCCAAAACCAAGTTTTATGAATTCTTTGCGGCTGCGCGGCATGTCGCCGTTGTCGCGCCACTTTTTTATCGTATTCCGGCTGAACCCGCCATCCGCCGCAAGGTTACTCACATTGTACGCATACAGAGCAAGAATTTCGTTGATGAATCTTTTCCAGTTGACATACGACCCACTGTATTTATGAAGTATTTCCCGCATATCGTCAATGTCATATGCGCGTGTGACCTCGTCGCGAATCAGTTCCGTCCGCCCGTCTCTGATTTCCATAGCGGATACACACCCCCAAAAGTGATGATTCATCGGCTAAAAGCCCAGTTTCCGATTCAGTATCCATCATTTATTTCATTCTTCATAACTGATTATTTTATACATTCTCATCAAATATTTCAACACAGTTATTTCTCGAAGTCATTTTAAAACAACTGAATAGTTATTGTACAAACGGAACTCCCACGCGCCCAATCTTGAGCTAAACGGCAGAAGGCATGAAAACCCATCTGCCGTTTTTTATTGCCGCAAATCATATAGCTTTTTGAGCAGCTTTTTGATTCGCACTTGCTGAGAAGCCCCCAAATGGGTATTTCTTTTCTCTAAAACCACAATAAAAGCATCGGCATTTTCACTTGAAAAGCAGATTGACGCCCGTTCTGCGTGTTGTGGAACTTCTTTCGGCCTGCACTTCTCCAAATGATTTATCAATATTGGCAGGACTTCTTTGGCGTAATCATCGTTTGCTTTACACAATCCCGCAAATACACTGATACTGTTGTCAACCGTTATTGTGCCGCCGTTTTCATACGCCGATATTACCGCCCTGATTTTTTCATATATTGGCTCGGAAGCAATATCAGATATTTTCGCCAATGCAGTCATGCTTCCCCAGACCAGTCTGTTGTTTTTGGAAAAAAGAGCGGACAGAAAATCGTTTGCATAGTTGCTAACTAACGCAGGGTTTCGTTCGCCTATTTCATAAAGCACCTTGATACAGTCGTTAGCGACAGCTTTGTCTTTACCTTTGAAGCCGTCAACTATTTCTTTAATCCCGGCAGTATCTTTATGTTGGCATAAATACTCAGCCAACTCAATATTCGGCATTTCATCATTCCGCCCGATTTTACAGGCTAATCGTTCAATCATTATCAACACCTCATCTTACTTTATCACGCACGGTATCGCCAATCAAGATAGTCTTGGTAATAGTCAGGGCAATCGCATAAAACCATGTATTTGTGGTTATACATACAGCATATTGGGGATACAAATTAAACAAGCATGCAATATGTGGTATAGAAATCTTTTATGCGATTGCC
>JGI24702J35022_10000265_pt1 | contig 30070 bp, 28 predicted proteins | sample TergutTh196P4_FD_35022 | JGI IMG/M metagenome (IMG submission 35022)
CTGGGCTACTTCAAACAAAAGCTCAAGGAAGGCGAAATCGGCTCCTCCACCATGCCGCACAAGGTCAATCCCATCGACTTCGAGAACGCCGAAGGCAATTTCGGCCTCGCCAATGCGGTGTTGCGTCATTTCAGCGAAAAGCTGCCGATTTCGAGAATGCAGCGCGATCTCACCGATTCCACCGTGTTGCGCAACATGGGCGCAGGGTTCGGCTACAGCGTGCTTGGCGCGTCCAGCATGTTGCGCGGTCTCGACAAACTCGAAGCCGACCCGGTGCGGCTTGCCGCAGACCTCGATGCCTGTTGGGAAGTGCTCGCAGAGCCGGTGCAAACCGTGATGCGCCGTTTCGGTGTTGCCAATCCTTATGAGCAACTCAAGGCGCTTACGCGCGGCAAGGGCATCACCCGCGATGCCCTGCACACCTTCATTGCGATGCTCGATATCCCGCCGGGAGAGCGCAAACGCCTGATTGCGATGACTCCGGCGGGCTACCTGGGCAAGGCGGTCAAACTGGCGCGGCGGATTTGAGGCACGGCGCAATGAGTTTTACGGAAACGCTCAAGAGCCTGCCTCGTATTTCGCATCTGGCTGCCATGGAACTGTTCGCCATCGATGGTGCATCGATGGGCGCGATAGAAAACAAGTCCGGCCAGGCAGGTTCTCTCGCCATCTACAATCACCTTGCCCAGATCTACGGAGCGATTACGCCCGAGGCCGCAAAAAAAGGGCTGGAACTCTTTGGCGAGCGCGCTGAGGAGGCGCGTCTGAATCCCGGCAAGCATCCGAACATCGACCGCCTGATCGGGCTGATCGAACGCAATGAAACGCTGCGGGTGAAACAGAAGTTTGCGGTATGATGATCTCTACGGTCTTCGGGTAGCCCCAGCGCCGCTACCACTCCGTCAGGCTCTGCCTGCCACTCCTCCAGGGTGGGGAATCAGATCCCAATCAAAGCGGAAACCGCTCTACCATCCCATATAAATATCCCGAAACCTTGCTCAGATCGGAAACGGTACTCGTTGCGATCTGGATGCCCTGATTGGTTTCCTGGTTCATGAGATGGACTTCTTCTGCGGCTTGCGCCATGTCATGGGTCAGGATCGATTGTTTGCGGGTGGCAGCGGCAATGTCGCGGATGGATTCGGCAACGTGGTCTACCTCTTCCATGATTCCCTGTATCTTGACGACGACCGATTGCGAAGCGGCAAGCCCCGTGGCGACGGAACGTTGCGTTCCTTCCATGCTCGTGAGCGCCGACTGGATGTCTCCATGCGTCGTACTGATCAGTTGGCCGATTTCAACCGTTGCCTTGGCCGTGCGTTCGGCAAGTTTCCTGACTTCGTCGGCGACAACGGCGAAGCCTCGTCCGGATTCACCGGCGCGCGCCGCTTCGATTGCGGCGTTCAGTGCCAGGAGATTCGTCTGATCGGCAATTTCCCGAATGGCCCCGATGATCGTGTTCATCGCCTTGGAGCGTTCGCCAAGCGTTTCCAAAGTGCTCGCCAAACAACTGACTTCGGCGGCGATACGGTCGATTTCACCTGCCAGATCATTGACCGCTTCCGCAGAGTGATGCGAGACCTCGCCGGTCTGTTTGACCGTTTCTTCGACCTGCTGCGCGCTGTCCGCAATGTCGCCGATGCTGGCGGTGATCCCTTCGATCGCCCGGGTCGTGAAATCCAGTTTCGCGGACTGTTGCTTCGATTTGTCGGTGATCGTGAGCGCCGCGCCGCTCAATGAGTCGATGTCGCCGTTGAGCGTGCTGGCGCGTTCACGTACTTCGACGAACATGTTGCGCAGGTTTTCGATGAAATGGTTGAAAGCGACGGCCGTCTGCCCGATTTCGTTGCGTGAGTTGGCCGCAAGCTCGCGCATCAGCTCCCCGTGGCCATTCGCAATTCCAGTCAGGGCGTCACGCAGTTTGAACAGGCCCTCGAGCAGCCGCGACAAGGCCAGGTTGGCGATCGGCGCGCCCAGCAACGCAATGATCAGGCCCGCAAGCGCCAGCCCCCAGATCAGGGAACGCAATGGCGACAATACCGTCGCTTTGTCCACGACGATGCAAAGCACCCAGTCCGCGCCGGGAATCGTCGAGGCAGTGACGTATTTGGGAACGCCTTCGATGTCTTTCTCATGCAGGACGACTTGATCGCTTGCCGTTTTCAGGATTGATTCGTCGAATCCGGGCACGACTTCCGAGACACTTTTCAGCGCCGAGTCCGGTTTTGAGTGTGCGACGATTTTCCCGTCTCGGGTGGTGAGAAAAGCATAGCCCTGGCCGCGCAATTCAATCGACTGTACAAGCTGGATGATTTCCTCGAGCGAGATGTCTCCGCCGACGACACCCTGTTGGGAAGTCATCGCCTGCGCTACCGTGATACATAGCTCTTTGGTGGATGTGGAAATATAAGGCGGCGTAACGATGCTGTCTTTCGTTTCGGTGGCCTGTTTGTACCAGGGACGCGACGTCGGGTCGTAGCCCGGAAACTGTTTTTTGTCTACCAGTTGATAGATCATCCGTTTGTCTTCATAGCCGACATAGGTCTGTTCGAAGTGCCCAGCGTCCTTTCCTGCTATCAGGAAAGGGATGGGATCATCCGCAGAAGGCAACCTTGCCGTTACCGCTTCGATTGCGTCGCGCCGTCGTGCGACCCAGTACGTCATGAGCGCGCGGTTGTCTCGAATGGTCGTTTCGACTTCCTGGCGGGTGGCGTTGATGACTTCCTCACGCATTTGCCAGTATGCGACGCCCGAAAGCACCGCAATCACGATGAACAACAAGGCTGCAACAAAAACGAGCAAACGTTGTTTCAGTGACATGGGATCTCTCCCGACAGATTTTTATAGCCTGAAGCGCAGGCGGGCATGCTGCGTTGCGGTATGCCCGAATATCGTATATTCCGATTCGGATTATCACCGAGATGTTTTGCACACCTTCATTACAATGTTTGACATAAGTGAGGTTGGCCGGACAAAAGGAGGCCAACGGATCGCGTCATGTATCCATCGGGAGGACGATCGGGAGAACGAAAAATACAACAGGGGGAACGCCCTTTTTGTTAGGAGTTCCTATACCACCGCTTCCTGTTTCTGCGTTTTCACCTTTGCAAATTGCTCGCGCGACACGCCGAGCCACATCGCGAGCGGGCTGGCGACGAGCACGGAAGAATAGATTCCGAAGCAGATGCCGATGGTGAGCGCAACCGCGAAGTAAAAGAGGGTCTCGCCACCAAAGAACAGCATGGAAAGCACCATCATCTGCGTGGAACCGTGGGTGATAACGGTACGGGAAATGGTGCGGGTGATGGCGTGATTGATGACCTCGGGCGTTGCGAGGTCGCGCCGCTTGCGGAAGGTTTCGCGCACGCGGTCGAATACGATGACGGCCTCGTTGATCGAGTAGCCCATCACCGCCAGCACCGCCGCCAGCACCGACAGCGAGAATTCCCACTGGAAGAAGGAAAAGAAACCGAGGATTATGACAACGTCATGCAAGTTGGCAAAGATGGTCGAGATGGCGAAGCGCCATTCAAAGCGTATTGCAAGGTAAATTACGATGCCGATGATGACAAACAGCAGCGCCAATGCGCCGTCGTTGGCGAGTTCCTTGCCGACTTGCGGTCCGATGAAGTCGGCCCGCAGCACGGTGGCCTCCGGACCTTCGATTTTTTGGAGCATCTCCTTTATCTGGTCTCCCACCCTGGAGGATTCGGCGTCGTCACGGTTTTGTATGCTGATCCGGACATCATGGGCGCTGCCCTGCACCTGGGCATCGGAATAGCCGTTATCGGCAAGCGCCTGACGCAGTGTGTCGAGCGAAGGGATGGTCTCGAGCGGGACGATTTCACCTTCTTTGGCATAGGTGATTTCGACCGACGTGCCTCCGGTGAATTCCTGCGACAGGTTCAGGCCGCGATAAGCGAGAAAGAACACCGCCACCGAGAAGGTCAACAACGAGATGACGTTGAAGATCGGCGCATAGCGCATGAAGGGGATGTCTTTCTTGATGCGGAAAAATTCCATGACGATGTATTCCTTGATCCGATCGGTTCAGTGGTTCAGTTGTTGTCCGGTTTCCATACCTGGCCGATGGAGATCGCCTCGAGCTTGCGGCGGCGGCCATAGATGAAGTTGACGAGCATCCGGGAGACGAGGATGGCGCTGAACATCGAGGTGAAGATGCCGAGGCAATGCACCACGGCAAAGCCCCGAACCGGGCCGGAGCCGAAAGCCAGCAGCGCAATGCCTGCAATCAGGGTGGTGACGTTGGAGTCGAGAATGGTGGCCCAGGCGCGCTCATAGCCTGCGGTGATGGCGATCTGCGGGGTACAGCCGTTTCGCAGTTCTTCCCGGATGCGTTCGTTGATGAGCACGTTGGAGTCGATGGCCATGCCCAGGGTGAGCGCCATGGCGGCAATGCCCGGCAGGGTCAGGGTGGCTTGCAGCAGCGAGAGCAACGCCACCAGCAGGAGCAGGTTGGCGGTCAGCGCTATGGAGGAAATCAGTCCGAAGAATCGGTAATACACCATCATGAACACGGCAATGGCGACGAAGCCCCAGAGCGTGGAGAGGGAGCCTTTTTGGATGTTGGCTTCCCCAAGGCTTGGGCCGACGATACGCTCTTCGATGATTTCCATCGGTGCGGCCAGCGCCCCCGCGCGCAGCAGCAAGGCTGTCTTGGCGGCCTCGGAGGAGGTCATGCTGCCGGAAATCTGTACCCGTCCGCCGCCGATCTCGGTGCGGATGACCGGGGCGGTCACGACTTCGCCCACTCCTTTCTCGACCAGCAGAATGGCCATGTTTTTGCCGACGTTGCGGCGGGTAAGCTCGCGGAATTTACGCGCGCCCACGCCGTCCAGGGTGAGATGGACTGCCGGCATGTTGTTTTCATCGACGCCGGCCTGGGCGTCGGTGAGGTTCTCTCCGGTGAGTTCGACCCATTTCCGAATCAGAATGGGTAACCCCACGTCGTTTGCGTCTTCCGCGCCCTTGGTGCGGCTGCTTCGGCGGTGTTCGAAGTACAGTTCCGTGTCGAGGGGAAGGCGCATTCTGCCCTGGTGGACGGCGAATGCCGTCTCATCGCCGGGCGTGCCGACGACCATGCGCAGTTCGAGCGTGGCGGTGCGGCCCAGGATGTCCTTGGCCTCGGCGACATCCTGTATTCCCGGCAACTGCACGATGATGCGATTCGCCCCTTGTTGCCGGATCACGGGCTCGGAAACGCCCAGTGCGTTGATGCGGTTGTTGAGGGTGTTGATGTTCTGTTTGATGGCGAAATCGCGGATGCGTTGTTCGGCCTGCGGTGTCAGGCTGGCAACGAGTTGCAGATTGCCGTCGCCCCCGTCGCGCTCGAGCAGTTGCAGTTCGTTGGAGAAGGACTGGATTGCCTTGCTTGCGGCGGCGCGCTGGGTAGCCTCCTGGAAGCGCAGCACGATGGTGTCGTTTTCGCGTGCAATGCTCGCAGGGCGCGGCTTTCCATCCCTGCCGGACAACTGGCGGTTGAGGTCGCCGTAGAAGGAGTCCATCTGGCGGGTGATGGCGCTGGGCATATCGACTTCGAGCAGGAAATGCACGCCGCCGCGCAAATCCAGCCCCAGGTTCATCGGCAGGGCATTGAGTGCAGAGAACCATTGCGGGGAGTTCGGCAGCAGGTTGGGTGCCACCGTGTAGGAGGGGGCTTTCTTGTCGGGGTTGAATGCGGATTCGATGATGATCTGGGCGCGTTCCTGGCTACCGTCGTTTTTGAAACGCACACGTATCGCCGCAGCGTCCGAAAAAATGCCGTTGTGCACTATTCCGGCTTCCGTGAGCGCCCTTTCGACGCGCGCGCTGTCTCTGACGGGGTCGATCTCCACCGTGGATTTGGCGCTCGAAATCTGTACGGCAGGCGCCTTGCCGAAGAAGTTCGGCAGGGTGTAGAACAGACCCCAAAACAGTGCGACGATGATGAGAATGTTTTTCCAGCGGGGATAGCGGTTCATGGTCGGTGACTTGACGAAAAAATGGCGCGCGACCTCTCGTTCTTCGGGCGGCGCCAGGGGCAATGAGATGGGATCAAAGGGCTTTCAGCGTCCCTTTGGGCAGCACGGCGGTGATGGTTTGTTTTTGGATGGCGACCACGGTGTTGGTGGCGATTTCGACCTGGACAAAGTTGTCGCCCACATCCATGACCTTGCCTGCAATGCCGCCGCCGGTAATGATTTCATCCCCCTTGGAGAGGGCGTCGACCATGGCTCGGTGTTCCTTGGCGCGCTTCATCTGAGGACGGATCATCAGGAAGTACAGCACCGCGATCATCAGGATAAAGGGAAGGAAACTGGCCAGACCGCCGGTTGCTGCGGCCTGGCCGGCATCGGCAGCCTGGGCGTATGCGTTGGAAATCAACACGTCGATACTCCGAAAATTGTGTGAAACGACGAATTATAGCATTTGCCGTGCCCGATGCTGTGGTTTCACTCGGAGCGCAGGGCATCGACGACGTTCAGGCGCGCCGCGTGCCGCGCCGGCAGGACGCCGGCGGCAAGCCCGATGAAGGCGGAGAAAACTTCAGCGGCAATCGTAAACGACCAAGGCGTGGTAACTGGAAACGAGGGAGCGAAAAACCCCACCAGCCAGGCCAGTCCGATCCCGATCGTAAGTCCGAACAACCCGCCGATCGCGGCCAGCACCACCGCTTCGGCGAGAAAGAGAGTGAGAATGGTGTTGCGACGCGCGCCCAGCGCGATCAGCAAACCGATTTCACGGGTGCGCTCGGTAACGGCGATGGTCATGATGGTGACGATGCCCACTGCGCCGACCATGAGCGAGATGCCGCCGAGCGCGCCGATGAACAATGTGACGGTGCCGAGGATGTTACGGAGGCGGCTGATCATTTCATCCTGTGTATTCAGGGTGTAATCCTCGCGCCCGTGGCGCGCAGTGAGTATTTGGCGGATCAGGGGGAGGGCTGGCGCAGGACCGACGTTGATGTCGTAGGCGAGGCTGATCTGGTCCAGCCCGGAGCGGTTGAACAGGGTCATTGATCGCATGGCCGGGATATAGACCGTATCGTCGATGTCCATACCGAGGATTTGCCCCTTCGGTTCCAGGACACCGATGACGATATAGCGTTCTCCCCCAATCGAGATGCGTTCGCCGAGTGCTTGCCCCGATCCGAAAAGTTCTTTTTTGAGCTTGTGGCCGAGTACCGCCAGCGCGCGGGCATTGTGGCTCTGTTCTTTGGGAAGAAACTGACCGGAGGCGACTTCGAAGGAATACAGTTCGTGCATTCCTGGGCCGCCACCCCGCACGATGATGCGGCGCACGCGGCCATTGCCGCGCACTTCGGCGTTCCCCCACGTCTCGGGATTGATGATGCTGATATGGGGTATTCGGGTAAGCGCCTCCGCGTCGTCCAGGGTCAGGTCCCTGGCGGTCGTGGGAAGCCCTGGTGTGCCACCGCGCGCGGCCTGCTGCCCAGGGGTGACCATGATGATGTTGGTTCCGAACTGGGTGAACTCGTTGAGTACGTAGTTGTGCAGGCTTTCACCGAGCGAAGTGAGCAGGATGACCGCCGCGATGCCGATAGCGATGCCGAGCAGGGTGAGAAAGCTGCGCAGGCGGTGAGCGGCCAGCGAATGCAGGGCAAGGCGGAGAAGGTCGGGCCAGCGCATCGTCTCGCGCCTCAATGCCCCGTCAGGGCGAGAACCGGGTCGAGCGCCGCCGCCCGTCGCGCCGGCATGATGCCGAAGACGAGTCCGCTGCACAGCGCAACGGCCAGTGCCGCCGCAATCGCCCATGCCGGAGGCCAGGCTGGCAGGAAGGGCCAACTCATGCGAATACCCCATGCTCCGAGATGACCCAGCATGAACCCCGCGAGCGATCCTATGAGCGACAGGAGCGTGGCTTCGGTGACGAACATGCGCATGATGACGTGGTTGCTGGCCCCAATGGACTTGAGCAGGCCGATTTCGGCGGTGCGTTGGGTGACGGCCACCAGCATCACGTTCATCACCAGGATGCCAGCCACCACCAGGCTGATCGCGGCAATGCCGGTCAGCCCCATCGTGACCATGCCGAGGATGCGGTCGAACGTGGCGAGCGCGGCATCCTGGGTCGTCAGGGTGACATCCAGCTCGCCACCATGACGTTCGCGTATAATCTGTTCCAGTTCGACCTTGGCCGGTTCGATGGCGTCGCGGCTGGTGATGTCGACCAGGATGTGGCGCAGGCCGTTGGTATTGAAGATGATCAGCGATGTGGCAATGGGAACGAAGATCATCTTGTCGGGATTGAATCCCAGCCCCTGCCCGACGGGGGACAGGACCCCGATGATTCGCAGACGGTTGTCGCCGATGCGAATCATCTGGCCGATGGGGGACGTGTTGTCGAACAATTCATGATGGATAGCTGATCCGATGACGGCCACGGCTCTAGGGCGTTGCCAGTCTTCATCGGGAAGGAAACGCCCTTGTGAAGTGCTGAAGCGTCGAATGTCGACGTAGCTGGCCGTGGTGCCGAAGATCATCGTTTCGCGCAACCGGCCATTGGCTGCCGCTTCTGCAGTGCCTATCGAGACAGGTGTGACGCCGCTCACATGGTTATTGCGAAGCAGCGAGGCTGCGTCCTCGATGGTCAGTTCGCGCGGCGTGGCAAGGTTTCCCATGTGGAGTCCGCCTGTTTCGTTGCGTCCCTGTTGAACGATGATCAGGTTGGAACCCAATGAAATGAATTGGCCGACGATGTAATCCCTCGTTCCCTCGCCGAGCGCGGTGAGCATCACGACCGCCGCCATGCCGATGGACATCGCCAGTACCAGCAGCGAAGAGCGTAGCGGGTAGCTGAATATGGCGCGGGCGGCGAAGCCCAGGGTGTCGGAAGGGGTCATGCGTTTTTCCAACTGTCGTTCAGGACGCCGTCGACCATCATCAACCGGCGGCGCGCGCGGCGGCCCATGCCGGGGTCGTGGGTGACGACGATCAGCGTCGTGCCGGCGGTATTGAGGGATTCGAGCAGTTCGATGACTTCCTGGCCGGTGTGGCGATCGAGGTTGCCCGTCGGTTCGTCGGCGAGCAGCATGGCCGGTTGCATGATGATGGCGCGGGCAATGGCGATGCGCTGGCGTTGCCCGCCGGAGAGTTCGTCCGGGCGATGACCGGCGCGCGTGGTGAGGCCGACCTTGTCGAGCGCGTCATGGACCCGCTGGCGGCGCTCTTCGGACGACATGCCGGCGAGCATGAGCGGTAGCGCCACGTTTTCGGCGGCGGTTAGCCGAGGGACGAGATGGAAACTCTGGAATATGAAACCGATGCGGTTGCGCCGCACGGCGGCCTGTTCGTCGGAGGTGAGCGTGGTGACATCGCGCCCTTCGAGCCGGTAACGTCCGGCATTTGGGCGGTCGAGCAGGCCGAGCAGGTTGAGCATCGTGGATTTTCCCGAACCCGACGGCCCCATGATCGCCACGTATTCGCCCGCGTCGATGGACACCGACACCGAGGAAAGCGCCCGAACCGTGGCTTCGCCAAGCTGGAAGGTGCGCGTGATGTTTTCGAGTTTGATCTGAGCCATGGCAAGAGGGAAACCTCTTGGGAAAAAGTCGGAGATCCTGTCATCTGGGGTTTGTCACGGAGGAGATGCGCGCCCGCTCTCCGGGAAGCAGCCCCGCAAGATTGAGGGAGGTAATGACGCGCTCGCCGTCTTTGATGCCGGAGAGAATTTCGGTTTGTTGCCAGTTGGCGATGCCGGTCTGAACCGTGCGTTCGGAGATGATGCCGTTTTTGCCGAGCACCAGTGCCTTGTTGCCTTCACGCAACGCGGTGACGGGGATGAGCAGGGCGTCATCGCGCGAAGCGAGAATGATTTCGACATCGACGCTATAGCCGACGAGCAGTCCCTGGATGCTCGCAGGGTTGGCGAAGTCGATATCGACGCTTACCGTGCGCGCCTGCTTTTCCACGGCGGTGATATAAGGCGCGACGCGGCGCACGCGCCCCTCGAAATCCTGCTCCTTGAGGGCTTCGACGCGGATGCGCGCAGATTGTCCGGGTTGTATTTTGGGGGCATCGACTTCGTCCATCGGCGCCTTGATGTAGAGGCACGAGTCGTCGATCAGTTCGATGGCCGGCGGCATTGCGATGCCGGCGGGGGACGGGGTGGAAATTTCGCCCAATTCGGCGTTGATCTTGGCAACGGTTCCACTGAAGGGTGCGGCAATGACGGTGCGGTCGAGATCGGTGCCGACGGATTCGAGTTGTCGCACGGCGGTTTCCACCTCGGCCTCGGCGCTGGCGCAAGCGGCGTTGCGGGAATCTGCCTCGGCGCGGGCCTTTTCGGCTGCCGTTGGAGAGACGAATTTGCTCTTGACCAATTCTTCCTGGCGTCTGGCGTCCTTCTCTGCCTGTCTGGCGAGGGCGCAGGCTTCTCGATGGCGCTGGTGGGCGCTGATCTGCCGCGCTTGCAATACGGATTCCTGCGCGCGCAGATCGCCTTGCCAAAGCCGCATCAACACCTGACCGGCTTCTACGCGATCACCTTCCGCGACACCGAGATAGTCGACGCGACCGCCGACGATGGTGGAGAGATTCGTGCGCTGACAGGCTTCGATCATGCCGGCGCGGGTATTGGTGACGGTCGTTTCGATCTTGCCGCGCTTTGCCGTGTGGACGGAAACTTCCAGCGCCCCAGGTCGGAAAAGCAGCCAGACCGCCGCAATGAAGGCGAAAAAGGTAACTATGGCATGGATGCCCCACACGGGCAGGTGCCTGAGTTTGTGATGTATCTGGCGGAGTAAAACGATATCAATAGTCATTACGAGAGATGATATCCATTTTTTAGCGCAGATACATCTATTTTGAGAAGAATCCTTTCTCCTTATCCCGGTCTCGTCCACGAGTCCTTGAGCGGAACGGTGCGGTTGAAGACCGGGGAACCTTCGGAGGAGTCGTGGCGGTCGGCGACGAAATAGCCGTGCCGCTCGAACTGAAAGCGTTCTTCGGGCCTGGCCGCCCTGAGCGCGGGTTCCAGCAATGCCTCGATGACACGGATCGAATCCGGGTTGATGTCGCCGAGATAATCGCGCTCCAATCCTTCGGGGTCGCCCTCGCGGCGCTGCCCCGGCTGGGGGTGGGCGAACAGGCGGTCGTAGAGCCTCACCCTGGCGCGGTAGGCGTGCGTGGCGCTCACCCAGTGCAGGTTGCCTTTGACTTTATAGNGNTCGGCGCCCGGCGTGCCGGATTTCGAGTCCGGGAAGTATTCGGCGAAAACGGTATGGATNTTGCCGTCGGCGTCTTTTTCGCATCCGGTGCATTTCACCACGTAGCCGTAGCGTAGCCGNACCATGTTGCCGGGGGTGAGGCGATGAAATCCCTTGACCGGCGTTTCCATGAAATCTTCGCGCTCGATCCATAGTTCGCGGCCGAAAGGCATGTCGCGCCTGCCGAGCTCGGGCTTGAGCGGATGGTTCGGCGCCAGACAGTATTCGTTTGCGCCCTCGGGGTAATTGACGAGAACGAGTTTTAGCGGGTCGAGTACGGCGATGCGCCGTGGGGCGGTTTCGTTCAGGTGCTCGCGCATGCACTCTTCGAGCACGCTCATGTCGATCCAGGAGTCGGATTTCGCCACGCCGATGCGTTCGGCGAAGCGGTGAAAACCTTCCGGGGTGAAGCCGCGCCGCCGCGCGCCGGAGAGCGTGGGCAGGCGTGGATCGTCCCATCCGGCGACGTGCCCTTCGTCGACGAGTTCGATGAGCTTGCGCTTGGAGAGCACCGTGTAAGTAAGGTTGAGACGGGCAAACTCGATCTGCCGGGGCAGCGGGCGGGGAAAGTGCCCGGCATCGGCCAAGGCATCGAGCGTCCAGTCGTAGAACGGGCGCTGATCCTCGAATTCCAGGGTGCAGATCGAGTGGGTGATATTCTCGATGGCATCCTCAATGGGGTGGGCGAAGGTGTACATCGGGTAGACGCACCACTTGTCGCTGGTACGGTGATGGGACACATGGCGGATGCGGTAGATTGCCGGATCGCGCATGTTGATGTTGGGGCTTGCCATGTCGATCTTCGCCCGCAACACATGCGCGCCGTCGGCGAATTCACCGGCTTTCATTCGGCGGAAGAGGGTGAGGTTCTCCTCGACGGGCCGTGTGCGATAAGGGCTGTCGGTTCCCGGTTCGGTGAGCGAGCCACGGCACTTGCGCATTTCCTCCGCCGTTTGCGAATCGACGTAAGCCCTGCCTGCCTTGATGAGCGATTCGGCGCAGGCGTACATGATGTCGAAATAGTCGGAGGCGAAGTACAGGTGTTGCTGCCAGTCGAATCCGAGCCAATGCACGGCTTCGATGATGCCGTCGACGTATTCCTGTTCTTCCTTTTCCGGGTTGGTGTCGTCGAACCGCAGGTGACAGATGCCGCCATAGGCTGCCGCGAGTCCGAAGTTCAGGCAGATCGACTTGGCGTGGCCGTAGTGCAGGTAGCCGTTCGGCTCGGGGGGAAAGCGTGTCGCAATCCGGCCTTTCCATTTGCCGGTACGGTTGTCTTCGTCGATGATATTGCGGATGAAGTTGCCGCCGGGGGCGGCGGTGGGTGCAGCGGAGGTCATGTTGGCTGGGTGTTCCGTTCGTCGGTGGAATGGCGTAAGTCTTCGATGTCTTTTTCGGTCAACCCGGTGATGTCTGCGATTTCCTGGATTGGGCGGTTCCAGTCGAGCAGCGTGCAGGCCGCTTTGCACAGCATTTCGTGGCGGCTTTTTTCTATGGCTGACAGTGTTTGAAGGGAGGGGGTTTCCATTGGAATGTCCAGATTTCATTCCCCTCCTTGGAGGGGCGCCCGAAGGGCGGGGTGGTAGCGGCGGTGGGTTGACAAAATGCGGTAGTCTGATGGTCTGCCGCCGCTAACCACCCCGTCAGGCTTCGCCTGCCACCCCTCCACGGAGGGGAATTGCCCGTTACCCCTTCAGGGAGGGGAATTGCCACGTCGCTTCGCGTTACCCCTCCAGGGAGGGAATTTGAAATTATAGAGGTAATTGCAGGCCGGGCCATATGTCGTTAATGGCTTCACGGAACGTTTGCTGAATGCGCTTGAGCGCCGCGTCGTCGTCCGCCTCGAAGCGGAGCACGACTACCGGGGTCGTGTTGGAAGGCCGGGCGAGACCGAAGCCGTCGACGTATTCGACCCGCACGCCATCCAGGGTGATGATTTCTGAAGCCTCTCCAAAAACGCCGGAAGCGGCGCTTTCCCGAAGCCGTCGCACGAGTTCGAAGGGTTCGCCTTCGTTCATCTTGACGTTGAGCTCAGGCGTGCAGACGGCGTTGGGCAGGGATTTGAGCACTGCGTTGCCATCGGCGTGCCGCGAGAGGATTTCGAGCAGTCGCGCCCCGGCGTAAAGCCCGTCGTCGAACCCGTACCAGCGTTCCTTGAAGAACATGTGGCCGCTCATCTCTCCGGCCAGCGGCGCGCCGGTTTCCCTGAGCTTTGCCTTGACGAGCGCGTGGCCGGTCGTCCACATCGTCGGCTTGCCGCCCCGCGCGCGTATCCAGCCCGCGAGGTTGCGCGTGCATTTCACGTCGTAAATGATCTCGCCGCCGGGAAGGCGTTCGAGCACATCGGCGGCGAACAGCATCAACTGCCGGTCGGGGTAGATGATTTCACCGTCCTTCGTGACCACGCCGAGACGGTCGCCGTCGCCGTCGAACGCGAGACCGAGTTCGGCATCGGTCTCAGCGAGGACGCGAATCAGGTCGCGGAGGTTTTCCGGCTTGCTCGGGTCGGGGTGGTGATTCGGAAAGCGCCCGTCGACCTCGCAGAACAGTTCCGTGACTTCGCACCCCAGCCGACGGAACAGCGCCGGGGCGATTGCGCCCGCCACGCCGTTGCCGCAGTCGATGGCGATTTTCATCGGACGCGCAAGTTTCACGTCCCCCGCGATACGGGCGATGTAGTCGTCGGCGACATCGGCCTCGCGCCGCACGCCCGCGTCGTGCGCAAGCGTGAGCGTTCCGTCGATGATGCGCTGGCGGAGCGCCTGGATTTTTTCTCCGAAAAGCGTCTCGTCGCCGAGTACCATCTTCAGGCCGTTGTAGTCGGGCGGATTGTGGCTGCCGGTGACGGAGACGCAGGAATGCGCGCCGAGATGGTGCGCCGCGAAGTACGTGACCGGCGTCGGCACGCAACCGATGTCGATGACGTCGACGCCAGCAGCCAGGATGCCCTCGGCGAGCGCATTGGCAAGTTCCGGGCCGGAAAGCCGCCCGTCACGCCCGATGGCGACGGCCCGCTGCCCGCGCGCGGCGGCCTCGCTGCCGAGAGCCTGCCCAATGGCTTTCACGGTATCGACGGTGAGTGTTTTATCGACGATGCCGCGAATGTCGTAAGCCTTGAAGATTTCGGCTGCGGGGATGGAGGGCTTTGTCATGTCGCGTGTACCGCTCGTATTCTCCGGTTTCAAACCTTGGTGAGCCAGTGTTTGTACTCTGGGGCGCGGCCATTGACGGCATCGAAGAACTTCGCCTGCAATTTCGCGGTCAGCGGTCCGCGATAGCCTCCGCCGATGGGGCGGTTGTCTAGCTCGCGGATCGGGGTGATTTCGGCGGCGGTTCCGGTGAAGAACGCCTCGTCGGCCAGATAGATGTCGTCGCGGGTCAGGCGGCGGCTTCGCACTTCCAGCCCCATGTCTTCGGCAATCTTGATGACCGAATCGCGGGTGATACCGGCAAGCGCCGAGGCGATTTCCGGCTCGATCAGCACGCTGTCCTTGACGATGAAGAGGTTCTCGCCCGCACCTTCGGCGACGAACCCCTCTGTGTCGAGCAAGAGCGCCTCGTCGTAGCCGTCTTGTGTGGCTTCGAGGTTGGCGAGAATGGAATTGGCGTAGGTGCCCGCAAGCTTGGCGCGCGGCATGGTGACGTTTACGTGGTGGCGGGCGAAGGAAGACACCTTGACGCGGATGCCGTGCTCGAGCGCCTCCTCGCCGAGGTACGCGCCCCAGGTCCAGGCGGCGATGGCGACATGTACCGTGGCGCCTATGGTGGAAACCCCCATCTTTTCCGATCCGTAGAAAACGATGGGGCGGATGTAGCATGACATGAGGTTGTTGGCGCGCACGACTTCCCTTTGCGCTTCCATCAGCGTTTCCGGGGAATAGGGGATGTCCATCATGTAGATGCGGGCGGAGTTGAACAGGCGTTGCGTGTGTTCGTTCAGGCGGAAGATCGCGGGGCCGTCGGCGGTGTCGTAGACACGCAAGCCTTCAAACACGGCCAAGCCGTAATGCAGGGAGTGGGTCAGCACGTGCGTGGTCGCTTCGCGCCACGGGATGAGCTTGCCATCTTTCCAGATGAAGCCGTCACGATCAGCCATTGACATTTTTGGGTTCTCCGCCGATTGAAAAAGTGTGTCGGAAATGCTTGCCGCCTAGTGCGAAAGACAATCTATTCTAACGCAAAGACAGAGAGCATGCCGGACGGCGGCAAATGGGCGTTAAAATAAACAGATTTACGCCTTCCCATCATGAATCATCCTCGCTGGAAACCAAGCGTCACCGTTGCCGCCGTCATCGAACGCGATGGCCGCTTTTTGCTGGTCGAAGAAGAGACCGCCGACGGCTTGCAATTCAACCAGCCTGCCGGACATCTTGAGGCGGGCGAATCGCTGCTTCACGCCGTTGCCCGTGAGGCGATGGAAGAGGCCGCGCATTTGTTTACCCCGGAATACCTGATCGGCGTCTACCAGTGGCCGCGCCCGCAGGGGGATGCCGTCTACCTGCGATTTGCCTTCGCCGGACGTGCAAGAGAAAGCGACCCAGCGCGCGCGCTCGACGAGGGCATCGTGCGCACGCTCTGGATGACGCCCGAAGAACTTCGCGCCACGCGCGCGCGTCACCGCAGCCCGCTCGTCCTGCAATGCGTGGAAGACTGGTTGGCCGGGCGGCGCTATGGGCTGGAACTGTTGCGCCATTACGATTGCGACACCGGGAGTCCTCGATGAGCGTGGCGGGCGTTGCGGATGGTATGAGGGTGATCGTGGGCATCTCCGGCGGCGTCGATTCCGCCGTGGCGGCCCTGCTGCTCAAGCGTCAGGGCTACGCGGTGAGCGGTCTCTTCATGAAAAACTGGGAAGACGACGATCATGAGGACTATTGCTCGTCCCGGCAGGATTTGATCGACGCGGCTTCGGCGTGCGATGTGATCGGGATCGACCTCGAAGTCACGAATTTCAGCCGCGAATACAAGGAACGGGTGTTTGCCGATTTCCTGCGCGAATACGAGGCCGGACGCACCCCGAACCCGGACATCCTGTGCAATTCCGAGATCAAGTTCCGCTGCTTCCTCGATCACGCGATGAGTTTGGGGGCCGAGCGCATCGCTACCGGACACTATGCCCAGGTGCGCGCGTGTGAAGGCAACGGTGAATTCCAGTTGCTCAAGGCCGAGGACGGCACGAAGGATCAGAGCTACTTCCTGTACCGTCTCACCCAGGCGCAACTGGCCAGGACCCTGTTTCCGCTCGGCGCGCTCGCCAAGCGGACAGTGCGCCGCATCGCCGCCGAGGCCGGGCTTCCAGTGGCGGCCAAGAAGGATTCGACCGGGATTTGTTTCATCGGAGAACGGCCGTTCCGTGAATTCCTGATGCGCTACCTGCCGACCCGGCCCGGTGAAATCCGCAACCTCGACGATGGCCGCGTTCTCGGCGAGCATCAGGGGTTGATGTACCACACCGTCGGACAGAGAAAAGGGCTCGGCATCGGCGGCATCCGGGAACGGCAGGACGCGGCGGGCGAGCACGAAGCCTGGTATGTGGCCGCAAAGGATGTGGCCGCCAACGTGCTCTACGTCGTGCAGGGACACGACCATCCGGCCTTGCTCAAAGACCGCCTCACTGCGCTCGATCTCAACTGGATCGCAGCGCGCACCCCGCATGCGCACTGGGTCTACACGGCCCGGCCACGCTATCGCGCTTCGGACATGCCCTGTGTGATCGACTCGCTGATAGGAGAGGGGAAAGGCGCAAGCGCCGAAATCGTTTTCGCCCAGCCGCAATGGGCGCTCACGCCGGGGCAAAGCGTGGTGCTCTATGAGTCGCGGGTGTGTCTGGGGGGCGGGATCATCGCCTGAATGCGGCGTTCAGCCGGAAGCGACGGCGGAAATCGGGATGACCGGGTGATAGACGCGCTGGTAATCCTCGCAGCGTTCGAGGTAGTCCTTGGTGCTGCGGGGCATCGTCACCCTGGCCCTGGAGAGGTAGGTGATGAGCGCGCGGCCCTGTTTGATGAGACGGATGCCGTCGGCGGCATGGCGCATCAACGGCACATCCGGTTGCGCGGGCATGGGCGGGGCGTAAGCATTGAGTTGTTCCGAAACGACGACGAACCCGGCCCAGACATCGAAGATGTCTTCGTCGGTGCGCAGGGTTTCGCATTTGTTCTTGGCTTCGTCGGTGAATCGGCGAATGATCGGCGGCGCGTCGGCAAAGAGCGGGTCGTTGGCGAAGGTGTGCACCATTATGTCGGAGAGGCGGTCGATGTCGCGCAATGTCTGGGCAATCTTGATGTAGCGGCTCGCATAGAAATCCTCCACCGGGATGGAGAACGCGCGGAAAGGCTCACCCCACAGTTCGTCGATGCCTTCCTCGCCGCTGCGGTGCAGAACCATCCGCCCCAGGGAAAGCGCCTCTTGCAGGCAGTCTCCGCACTCCCGCATCAGGGCGTTGTCCTCGTCGATCTCGATGCCCTGCTCCTGCAACTCCACGAGCTTGGAGAAGATGTCGGAGGCGCGGTTGAACAGCGCCCCGGCCAGCATGGCGCCCTTGACGCGCTTTCTCGCCGGAGTCTCTTCCTTCTCGAAGGCGTTGCGGGTCTCCCCCAGGCGCTTGCCGGGGATGTTGATCCCGTGTTCGACGTGGTTGAACAAGCGTCGGGTCGTTGCCTGAATCAGGGCTTTCTTGGCACGCAGCGAATCGGCAGGCGGGTCGTACGCCTTGATCCAGTAGCCATCGTAGTAGACACGCTTGATGCCGTCGACGATGCGCAGAGTGCCGTTCGGAATAATTACCATTCGGATTGTCCAGACGGTGGTTCGGTATGGGTGATCGATGATACTTGGACAGGGAGCAGAGCATACGCCAGTCGTTTACGGCATTGAAGTGCAACACCTGTTGTTTTGATGCTCCGAGGGAGGATAAACATCACACTTGTCATCACAACGCGGCCAGATGCCTTTTGCCGCGCGGCGTTGACTTCAGAATGGTTGTTTTGCGGCGAGCCGGTAACCGCGTTGCGCCTTGGAGACGTTTTCAAACGTCAAGGGTAGATTTTTTTGCAATTCTCCGGCAAGGCGGACAAGTTCGTCCTCGTCGCCCTCGACCAGTTCGAGTTCGAGTTCATGAATCGGGGCGTCGTTTTCTCCTGCTTTGATGAGTCCTGTATCAATCATGGCAAGGATATACACGCCGGGGCGCGGCTGGATATGGCGGATATCACGAAAGAAGCGCGTGGTGAAGACCGGGATGAGTTGGTTCTGTACGCGCGTGAGCAGGGCGGCGACGGCGGCATCGGTGACGGAGGAAAAGTCGAAATACCCGCTCCACGGCGTTTCCCATTCCGGTCGCCGTGTCAGCCCGTCGATGGACTGTGCCGTCGAACACTTGACCGTTTGCACCATGCCGTCCGAATACTGTCGCAGCCGCAGGCCGATCCCGTGCGCTCGGAGCGTATGCGAGGGCGTATCGAAATAGGTGTTGTCGAGCGTCTCCGGTTCTCCCTTGCGCGGCGCGGACGCAATGAGCGGGTGGCGCGTGATTTCCGGCAGGGCATCGGCGGGAAACGAGAGTTTGAGTTCTATTTCAATTGACATGATCGGAATTCGAGGGCGGTTGTCCGGCATCGGGTGAAGACCCGTTGCCGGGATGGGCGGCGCCTTGTTCGTGAGATGGGGGGGATGCCTCGGCGCTGCGAGGAGGAAAGAAGAAATCCAGTGGGTGCGAGAAGAAATGGCGTAACACCAGGGTGCTGAGAACGCGTCCCTGGGCGAAAGTGATGCCGCGCGAACGCATCGCCACGTAAAGGGCGAGAGAGAAGCTGACGAGCAGGTTCACCAGGCCGATCAACAGGACGCCCGCAGCCGTGACGCCGATCAGAGAGAGGGGGATGACAAAATCGTAGGCCGCAGAGGCATAGCCGACAAAGGCGGCGGAAAAGGCGATGTGACGGATGTCCAGCGGCAGGCCGAAGAGCACTCCCAGCGCGGTCGTGCCTCCGAGCAGGAAACCGAAAAAGAAGTTGCCGGCCAGCGCCCCCAGGTTGTTTTCGACGTAGGTGGTAAAGCGTTGCACGAGTCTTTCGCCGAACAATCGGCGGGGCCAGCGCAGTTGCGCCAATCGTTCCGGGATGCGGTTGTAGGCCGTCAGGTTGTCGTAATAGGCGGCGATGAGACCGGAGAGAAAGAGGCACACTCCGGCGATTGCCGCGAAAAACGGCGCGCCGCTCAGGGGGGCGACACTGGTGAACAGAAGGTCGGCCTTGATGGTGTCGATGAAAGGCGCCTTGGTGAGATGCAGGAAAGCGAGTGAGAACAGGATCGACATGGGGATGGACAGACCGAGGTTCCCGACGATGGCGGCGAGTTGGCTGCGCAGGGTGCGCACGACGACTGCGGCGAGATTATCGAGATCGCGCGTTTTACCGCGTGTCTCCCCGATGGAGGCCGCGATGGCGTTGGCGGTCATCGCGGGCTGTTTGGTGGCCACCGTGCCGCCCACGACATGGATGAGCGCAAAGCCGATGCCGTAATTCAGGCAAAAGCACAAGGCTTCGGTGAGCGGAGCCAGGTGCAGCGCGCCGATCATGATCTTGAAAGCCGACATGATGGCGATGATCAAACCGCCGAGCGCCGCCGAAAAGAGCATGCCGAAATACTCGCGGCGGGAGGTGGTAATGTATTTTTCGCCGCGTTTGCTTGCGCTATCGGTCATGCGCAGGGAGAGCAGTCTGACGTTGGTGCTCCAGTAATCGGAGAGTCGGTTCCTGCGGCCTTCGGCGTACAGCGTTTGTTTGAAAAGCGACACGGCCTGGGGCAGCAACGAGGCGACGGTGCGTGTCTGGTGCAGTTCGTGCAGCAGCTCGAGCAGATCATGGATGCGGTCGAGATGCTGGCGCAGGCGTTCCAGCGTGAAAGTCAGTGTCAGGCTGGTTCCCAGGCGGGATGCGCGGCGGCGCAAACGTTGCAGGACTTCCTGGCATTGGTCGAGCATGACTCCGAGATGGGCTTCGTCGCCGAGCGGCGTTTCGGGGTTGTTCCACCATGTACGGTAAGCCTCCAGGTAGGCCACGACCTCGGTGTTCTGGGCGAGAAACGGGGATTCCAGTTCTTCGAGTTGCGGGTCGATCCGCACCAGTTCGGGGTCCAGCCCGATAGCCGAGACGTGGTAGGAGAGGATGCGCAGGGCTTCGAGCATTTCCGTCAGCGCGATGGGCAGGGTTTCCACGGTGCGCGGAGGGTCAGCGGCTTTCTCGTCGCCGAGCAGAGCGCGGAAAAAATTGACCCATACTTCGTCGGGAATCGCCTCGACCCAGATTTCGTCGTCCTTGCGGTGGAAAATCACCGTCAGGAGGTCTTTCAGATAGGCGGGCGCAACGACGTCGGGCAACAGGCGGTGCGAGATGCGGCGCGCCGTTTCGGTGAAGAACCCGGTCGAAGGCAGCAGGCCCGACGAGACGTAGAGCGAAGTCTGTTTGTGATCGACGAAAAGCTTCAGGAGCGCCGCGCGCAGCACGAGTCGGCTGTCGGGGGCCTGTGCCAGCATCTGCGTGAATTCGGACAGGGCGACGGCGGCATCGTCGGCGCGATGCGCTCGGGAAGGGCGCACGGTATTGACCAGCGCGATCCACAGGGAAACGTGGTCGGCGGCAGGCTCGGCGGCAATGCGCGCAAGCAGCGCCTCCAGGCGTTTTTTCCGGGCAAGCTCTGGAGAGATTCTGCGAAAAAGTTTCAAGGGGTTCCAGGCAAAAGCCATCGTATCTCCTGTTTCGGTTCCAAAACAGTATGCCTGTCGTTTCGTGTGGTAGACAACCCGCAGTCTTCCGTTCCGGGAGCAAGCCGGACAGGGACGGGAGTTCCTTCCTCGACGAGGGGGAGGTGCAGATCCGAACCGGGCGGGATGACTGATGGCTGCCGATGTTCATTCGGTTTGCCGTTGTTCTTCACTCGACGACGATCACAGTCTAGTATCATGTTCTATGCCTACGGTGGAAACATGTCACAATGTCTTATCAATCCGTAATTGTTCATATGTTGATGTGCTTCTTTTCGGTGACATCCGTCTCCGGGTGCACTGCCTTGAAGTACGTCGCTGAAGCGCGCGTCAACCCACCGCTCAATGAGCTTGTTTCACCCTCTTCCGGTGAAGTGATAGATCTGTACTCGGTGGAAACTGGTTCAGGGCCTCATGACGTTTTGTTTTTTGTTTCAGGGTCGGGTTGTGCGTCATTATATTATTTTTTACGCCCCTATTTTAACGGCCTGACAGGATCGTGGAAAATTTATGCTGCGCAAAAATATGGAGTCGATAAAACGGATAAAGGCATTTTCTGTAATGATGAATTCAAGGGTAGCTATAATTATGACATACTGTTGGAGCGAAATCGCCTTGCACTTGAGAAAGTTGTTCAACAGCACGGTACAATCCTGGGTGTTATCGGCGTATCCGAGGGCGGTCAAATCGCTGCGAAGCTGACGCAAGACAATCAGAATGTATGCAATTTGGTTGTTATTGGGGATGGCGGGTTATCTTTTCGTGCCTCTGCGAAGATATTGGATGATCGACAAGAAAAGAATGTTTTTTCACAAGCTTTTTCCAGGGTTGACCGTGACCCACACAGTGTATCGAAAAGTGTTCTTGGATATACGCATAAATACTGGACCTCGTTTCTTGATCGTGATCCGGGTCCAATTTATTTATCAATTACGCAACCGATTTTTATCATTCATGGAGAACGTGATGATTCGGTTCCTGTGGAGTCCGCAAGAATTGTAGAAGAACAATTTGAAATGGCAAAGAAAGAAAACCTTAATCTACTTATTGTGCCTGATGCAAATCATACATTGAAGCAAAACGGCGTTGATAAAAAGCCGGAAATAATGGGTTTAATATCAGATTTTCTTCAAAAGAATAAAAAGTCCTGCTCCGACTGAGGTCGACGATTGTGGTCGACCCATGTTCGACTGCGGCTTATAAATGGCGCGGGCCAAAGAGTCCGTATCGAGGAAATCCCCGGCCTTCGGGCCGGGGTGACTCAAAACCGGAAACGGCCTATTCCTGTTCCTTCTCGATGGTCTTGTAGGCAAGTGCGCCCAGGACGCCGCCCACGATGGGCGCTACCCAGAACAGCCAGAGCTGCGCGATCGCCCAATCTCCGGCAAAGACCGCCATGGCGGTACTGCGCGCGGGATTGACCGACGTATTGGTGACGGGAATGGAAATCAGGTGGATCAGCGTCAGGCAGAGGCCGATAGCGATGGGCGCGAATCCCGGCGGCGCTTTCCGGCTCGTCGAACCCATGATGACGAACAGGAAAACCGCAGTCAACACGATTTCACAGACCAGCGCGGAGACAAGCGAATACCCGCCGGGCGAGTGTTCGCCGTAGCCGTTCGAGGCAAAGCCGCCGCTCAGGTCGAAACCTGGCTGGCCGCTGGCGATCAGGTACAGGACGCCGGCAGCGATGATGCCGCCGAGAACCTGGGCGATGATGTAGGGCGGCAATTCCTTGCTCTCGAAGCGGCCCGCCGCGAAAAGGCCGATGGAAACCGCCGGATTCANATGACATCCGGAAATNTGCCCGATTGCGAAAGCCATCGTGAGCACGGTCAGGCCGAAGGCGAGCGAGACCCCGACAAACCCGATGCCGAGTTCCGGAAAGCCCGCAGCCAGTACCGCGCTACCGCAACCACCGAGAACGAGCCAGAATGTTCCAATAAATTCAGCCACATACTTTTTCATGAAAAAATCTCCATGGGGTTTGGACGAAGGAGGGTAAAGCAGCGGGAACGAACCCCGCGCGATATTTGTCGCACTACGTTTGATCTTCTTCTTGGATCAGGTTTGAGCTTTGGGGTTGGAAAAACACATTCTATCGCGCCTCCCAAATCACCGGCTCATTGGTAGCGTGCGAACAACGCAACAGATCGAGCAGCGGCCAGGCGCGCTGGGCGAGATTCACAGGCGCGGCCATGCCGGTTTGCCCGGCTTCGGCCTCGGCCTCTTCCTCGGCCTCCCGTTCGTCGACGCTCTTCGCGTCTTGCTGCCTGCGCTCGGTTTCGATGGCAGATTCCAGGCGCGTGATGGCTTCGGGCATCTGTTCGACGGTAAAGATGCCNTGNGCGGCATTGCAGTCCTTGNCGAGCAGGGTGAGCAATTGTTGGGCAGCGTCGCCGAGCATGAGGACATCCGCCCCGGCCTTGGATTTGAAAGTAATCAGCATCGTGTCATCCGTACTCGTTTTGGGTTTATAAACCTTTCACTGCATGGATACCGGCGGCGTTTCGCCAGTATCCGCGATAGTCCATTCCTGAGCCGAACAGAAAACGATCCGGAAGTTCCAGCCCGGTAAAGTCGGCCTTGAGGCCGGGGCGGGCCTTGCGGTCGTGCCGTTTGTCGACGAGCACTGCGGTGAGCACTTCCTCCGCGCCCTGCTCGCGCAGGCGCTCGATGACGGCGAGCAGGGTATGACCGACATCGAGAATGTCGTCGACGATGAGCACGGTGCGACTCTGCACGTTTACGTTCGGGGATGCGTGCCAATCAATTTTTCCGCCCTCGCAATCGTGTCCGTAGCGGGTCGCGTGGAGCCATGAGAGTTCGAGCGGGAAATCGAGCCGGGGCAGCAGGCGTCCGGTCAGGACGATTCCGCCGTTCATGACCGCAAGAACGAGCGGATCGGCATTGGACAGCCGCGCGGCAATGTTCGAGGCCATGCGGTCGATGGCGGCGTCCACCATCGGCGCGTCGGCAAGACAATCGGCTTCATCGCGTATGCGCCGGATGTCGTTCAGTCGGATGATGTCCGGATTCATTGTCTCGGTCTCGCAGGAATTGAAATTCGCGGCCCGATTCTAGCCCAAGTAGATTCAGTAACGCTAAACTGCCACGGTCGCGGGTTTGTCGAATCGAAGATGAAGAAAACAAGGAGATGCAAAACGCGGAAATGGAAAAGGCAGCAGTCGCAATCAATAGCGAGCCTCTACAGGCCGTATTGGACGGGCTGGAAGCCGCCGTCTACGTGGCTGATGCGCATAGCGGCGAAATCCTTTTCGCCAATCGCGCTTTCCAGGCGTTGCACGAGTTCGATGCCGTGGGCCAGATTTTGCGCGGGTTGGTCGTGCCGCTGCCGGAGCGCGGGGACTATCGGGCGGACCCGCGCGGGGTCGAGGCGTCCGAGGCGCCCTGCGAGCTTTTCGACGGGGAATTGTTGCAACCGCGCACCGGGCGTTGGTATCACGTGGGGGAACAGGCGGTGCTCTGGGTGGACGGGCGCGTCGTTCGGCTGGGTATCGCCACCGACATCACCGTTCGCAAGAGAACCGCTGAAATCGCTCGCCAGCAGGAGGAGCGCATCGCCCGTACTGCGCGCCTGATCACCATGGGCGAAATGGCCTCGATGCTGGCGCATGAGCTCAATCAACCCCTGTCGGCCATTGCCAACTACTGTAACGGCTGCGCCGCGCGCATGCAGGCCGGGGCGGCTGCTGCGGAATTGCTGCCCGCGATGCGAAAGGCGGCTGCCCAGGCCGAGCGGGCGGGTAAGATCATTGCGCGCATTCGCGCGTTCGTGAAGAAAAGCGAGCCGCGCCGCCGCTCGACTCCCGTGGCCGCCATCCTGGAGGATGCGCTGGCCCTGGTCGAGATCGACGCCCGTCGTCGCGGCATCCGGCTCTCTGTCGAAGTCGCCTCCGGTCTGCCGGATGTCCACGCCGACCAGATCATGATCGAACAGGTATTGCTCAATCTCACGCGCAACGGATTCGACGCCATGAACGATGCTCCGGACGATGCACGCGTGCTGAGGGTAAGGGCGCGGACGAGGGGGGAACGCTTCGTGGAAATCGCGGTCATCGACCGGGGTCACGGCATCGGCGAGGAAGACATGGAGCGGCTGTTTCAGCCATTCATCACGACCCGGGACGAAGGCATGGGGATCGGGTTGACCATTTGCCGCTCGATCATCGAGTTTCACGACGGGCATCTGACTGCGGAATTGAATCCGGAAGGCGGTACTATCTTCACCTTTACCCTACCTATCGAGGAGGCCATCCGTGAGTGAAGCGGTGAGCAAGGCCGTAGGGGCGTCCAGTCAACAGATTTTCGTCGTCGATGACGATGATGCCCAACGGGATTCCCTGGTCTGGTTGCTGGAGTCGCATGGCTATGCGGTCAAGGCTTTCTCCTGCGCCAGGGATTTCCTGGCGTTCTGGGACAGGAACCTTGCCGGATGCCTGTTGCTCGACGTGCGCATGCCGGGCGTGAGCGGGCTGGAATTGTTCGAGGATCTCGTCAGGCGGCATTCTTCGCTGCCGGTGATCTTCATCACCGGTCATGGCGACGTGGCAATGGCCGTGGCGGCGCTCAAGAAAGGCGCGGTGGATTTCATCGAAAAACCGTTTTCCGCCGAAGAAATGCTCAAAGTCGTCGAAAACTGCCTGACGCGGGAAAGCGAAGAACGCGAATGCCGCCGCGCCCAGGCCGACACGACGCAGCGGCTGGCACAACTCACGACACGCGAACATGAAGTGCTCGATCTCATCATCAAGGGCAAGCTCAACAAACAGATTGCCGATGTGCTCGGCATCAGCATCAAGACGGTGGAAGTGCACCGCGCGCGGGTGATGGATAAAATGGGCGTCTCCACGATGGCCAGCCTGATACGGCGAGTCGTGTCTGCCGAGTTGCGGGAGACGCAGGGCTGATATCATCAACATTTTCCCGGAGTGGAGTAACCGATGGGCGGGCGTTTGATTGATGGCAAGGCTTTGGCTTCAAGTCTGCGTGCGGCGTTCAAAACGCGCGTTGCGGCACTCTCGGCGCAGGGGCATCGCCCCGGCCTCGCGGTAATCCTGGCCGGAGAGAACCCCGCCTCGCAGGTCTACGTGCGCAACAAGGTCGATGCCTGCGAAGCGGTAGGGATTTTCTCGCTCAAGATCGACTATCCGGCGAACGTGCCTCAGGAAACCCTGCTGGCAAAGATCGCCGACCTCAATGCTGATCCCGCCATTCACGGCATCCTCGTGCAACTGCCGCTGCCGGATCACATCGACGAAGAAGCCGTGCTGGAGGTCATTGCGCCGGAAAAGGATGTCGACGGTTTTCATGCGGTCAACGTCGGCGCGCTCGCGCAGGGCAATCCTCGTTTTATTCCCTGCACGCCTTATGGGGTGATGAAGATGCTCGAAGCGAACCGGATCGATCCGGCTGGAAAGGAAGCCGTCGTCATTGGCCGATCCAACATCGCGGGCAAACCGATGGCGCTGTTGCTGCTCGGCGCGAACGCCACGGTGACGGTGTGTCACTCGAAGACGCGCGATCTGGCCGCGCATGCCCGCCGCGCCGACATTCTCGTGGCGGCGGTGGGCAGGCCGCGTTTCGTCACCGCCGACATGGTCAAACCCGGCGCGGTTGTCATCGACGTGGGCATCAACCGCCTGCCGGCGGAAGAGGGCGGCAAGCTTTGCGGCGATGTCGATTTCGAAGCCGTGAAGGAAGTCGCCTCTCTTATAACCCCCGTGCCCGGCGGCGTCGGGCCGATGACCATCACCATGCTGCTGGCGAACACCATCGAAGCGGCAGAGCGGGAGCTTGAAACATGAGCACAGCAACGGGCAACATCGTGCCGCTCGTCGGCGTCGTCATGGGTTCCGATTCCGACTGGCCGACGATGCAGGCGGCAGCCTCCATTCTCAAGGCGTTCGGCGTGCCGTTCGAGGCCAGGGTCGTTTCCGCTCACCGCACGCCCGATCTGCTTTTCGAGTACGCCGAGGCGGCCAGGGCGCGCGGCCTGAAAGCCATCATCGCCGGGGCGGGCGGCGCGGCGCACCTTCCCGGCATGCTGGCTGCCAAAACGGTCGTGCCGGTGCTGGGCGTTCCCGTCCAGTCCCGCGCGCTCTCCGGGGTCGATTCCCTGCACTCGATCGTGCAAATGCCCAGGGGCGTGCCGGTCGCCACCTTCGCCATTGGCGAGTCCGGCGCGGCCAACGCCGCGCTCTTCGCCGTTGCCATACTGGCGAATGAAGACGCTGCGCTTTTTGAGAAATTGCAGGAATTTCGACGGAAACAGACTGAGAAGGTGTTGGGGATGCGGTTGCCGGACGGAGCGCCGGTCTGATGAGGGCGTTTGACGTAAATCCGAGCCTGGAGCGATAGTCATCTGCGCAAAGTGGTCAGGGAAGCGCAGGCGCACCGCTGGCGCGAGGAATACGCAGATTTCGTCACGGCCTACAATGAGACACTGACCACTGAGAGCTTACCGCTCGACGAGTGGAAAACTCTCTGATGGCGAAGTCAGCGCCTCCGCGCCGGAGAATCAAGACCCCTGGATGGCGCTTCGATTTATCCGGTTACTTTTACTATTCTTTCTCCTCGTTATGTACCCACTACATAATAATCCATTACCGCTGGGTCGTAAAACCAATTCCCCAAAAGTGCTCTATCATAGGTTACTTGTGCAATCTGGGGTGTCTCTCTAGAACCGCAGCAAAAGAATCCAACCACGTAACCATCTCCCCCTCGCCTTGGCGCGGCAACCAGCGTTCCAATCTCTGTTTCACCGCGCTTTATTGTACGGAAGTCTTTCGGGACGATTATCGGTTTACCCCGTGTCCATTCCGCCTCGAAATTAAACCACATCATGTCTGCTTTTTCATGACGCTTACTATTCGGATGCAGTTTGCCATCTTCACAGTTATCTTTACAGAAGCGAAAAAAAAGATAAGCAGCATCCCTTTTATATCCTTCTGGGAACTTCGCCCAGTTAAAACCAGTAATTATTGAAAGTTTGGACGGATTAATAACATAGGGTCCGTTCGGCATGATAAGGCTCCTTCAATAAAATTTACACGCGATCAATACTATCAATACATATGCGCGTATGTCAACAAGCATTGTCAAAAAATGTTTCGCAAGAAAGTTTGGCATACCCATTCCCATACAGCATTACAAAACCACTCCGTTTCCAACTCGTGCCGAAAGTTGCCGTATTATTATGAATAATGCAAGTTTGTATGTTTGGAATTATTCCATCCTAAATGAAGAAAGAGGATTGTGCTCGACCCATGCTCGGACACGCCAGTCAACGCCTTGTCCGCCCTTGGCGGTTCTGACTCCCCGCTGGCATGATGCGGTAATGCCTCGTGATTGTGAATTTGTATGGCATATCTTCTTCCCGCGCACCCAGCGAGCATAGCCTGGATAAGCGAAGCGCCCTCCAGGAGAGTACCATCCGATGCGGAGTATCGCAGATTGCAAGAATAGTGATGGTGCGCGCTACACGTCAATGCTTGAAGTCAGCGAAGCTCCGCGCCGGAGAATCAGTATTCCTGGATGGCGCTTCGCTTATCCAGGCTACTCGACTGAAAGCCATCATCGCCGGGGCGGGCGGCGCAGCGCACCTTCCCGGCATGTTGGCTGCCAAAACGGTAGTGCCGGTGCTGGGCGTTCCCGTCCAGTCCCGCGCGTTCTCCGGGGTCGATTCCCTGCATTCGATCGTGCAAATGCCAAGGGGCGTGCCGGTGGCCACCTTCGCCATCGGCGAGCCCGGCGCGGCCAACGCCGCGCTCTTCGCCGTTGCCATGCTGGCAAACGAGGACGCTGCGCTTTTTGAAAAGTTGCAGGAATTCCGGCGGAAACAGACCGAGAAGGTGATGGGGATGCGGTTGTCGGACGGAGCGCCGGTCTGAATGAGGACGTTTGACGTAAATCCGATCCTGGAGCGATAGTCATCTGCGCAAAGTGGTCAGGGAAGCGCAGGCGCACCGCTGGCGCGAAGAATACGCAGATTTCGTCACGGCTTACAATGAGACACTGACCACTGAGAGCTTACCGCTCGACGAGTGGAAAACTCTCTGATGGCGAAGTCAGCAACGCTCCGCGCCGGAGAATCAGTATCTCTGGATGGCGCTTCGCTTATCCAGGCTACTCGACCTGCACGGGTTCAAAAATTGTAGGAATCCCGAAGGAAACAGGGATGTGAGCTAACCCAATAAATGGCGGCATCGGTATTATCACAACATGATAACAAAATATCGCGAAGCATTCATTCTTAATTTTTCTTCAGTCTCATGAGGCTGGATCCTCTTTAGTAGTAGATCACGACCAGCACCATGTTCTTGGCAAAGCATTGCAAAACCATTCTTAGTTGCTTCTAAAAAAAGTGCGGCCTGCCCAAGATGTGACGTGTCAAATGTACCATCCTCGTTGAATATGGCAATTGCTGTTCCGGGTTGTATTTTCTCCTCCCGCCGTATTGCCTCCATGACGTTTTGGCCTTTTTTCCAAAGTGATGTTGGGATGTTTTTTAATGCCGGAATTTCTGCTTTGATTAGCGCAACGTGATGCCCATCCGGGCACTCTGTCTTTGTAGTCGTTGCGTTAATTCTCCATGTAACACGGGTGTCATCATCTTCGTGAATGCGAACTTTTTGCCATTGTAATTCCATAGCATTGAAACAAACAAAAGGCCCTTGCATGATGATCTTCCTCCAAAGAAAATTTGTGCTTTATTATTAACAGTATATGTGTATATGTCAACAAGCCTGTCACCAGTTTGTAGGGAACAAGTAATCAGCCTGAATTGCCATGCTGTTGCCATGGGTAATGTTTGTTTGCCTATTGTATTTTTCCTGGCGCATCAATCAACGCCCTGCCTGCCTGATACGATAATGCCCCGTGATCGTGAATTGGTAGAGCATATCTTCTTCCCGTGCACCCAGTCCGATATTGTGGATGATCAACGGCCTTTGCGCGGAACGGTCTTTCCGGTCGGATACGATGCCGATGTGCTCCACCTGCGGGCGCAGGTTCCAGGTCACGATGTCGCCGGGCAGAAAGGTTTTGTCGGTGAC
>JGI24702J35022_10000266_pt1 | contig 30040 bp, 21 predicted proteins | sample TergutTh196P4_FD_35022 | JGI IMG/M metagenome (IMG submission 35022)
TTAAATGTGTCCGACGATAACGACAAAAATGGATTCCCGTTTTCACGGGAATGACACCACTTTAGATAGGTTTTTAGAGAGACCCAATTGTAAGTTTGAAATATACTAGAAGGATCTTAAATTAATATGACAAGCCCTAAAATAAGTATTTTGATTCCGTGTTACAATTCTTCTAAATATATCAGACAATGCGTTGAGTCCGTGTTAAACCAGACATTTAAAGATATTGAGCTTATTTGCGTTAATGACGGTTCTACGGATAACACTCTTGAAATATTAAATGAATATGCGGCTAAAGCTAAAGATTCAAGGTTAAAAGTTTTTACCCAGGCAAATTCCGGCGTGGCCGCAACATTAAATGCGGCTATCGGCTATGCCTCAGGCGATTATATATTTATTATGGGGCATGATGATTTTTTAGATTTAAATTATTTTGAAGTATTATATGCTCGGACGCTAAAAGACGACTACGATATGGTACTTGGCGGAATAAGCGTATACTATGAAGATTGCAGCGTGAAAAAATTAAATTTAGCTCGGGATATTGATATTAAATCAGGCGAGCTTGTTGAGATTAATGATGGCAACAGAGATAAATTTTTTGCATTGTTTTACAAGCGGCTTGTTATAGACTGGGGAAGGTTAGTTAAAAGGGCTATTATTGCGGACAATAATATAAAAAAATACGATCAGCCGTCTTCGGACGACATGCCTTTTACTGCCTTAACTTTTTTATATGTGAAAAAAATTATTCTTGTTGACAGCGTAAATTATTACTATAGAAAATTTTTCGCGTCTCTTTCGGAAAAAACGGCTTTAACGGTGCTTTCTTGCATAAATAATTTTACGACGCTTAAAAAAGAAGTTTTTGACAGAGGTTTTAAAGATAAAAAATATGAAGATATAATTGATCGCGCCGTATGCGATATACTTATCGGGTATTATGACAGGTGGAACACCGGTCTTTTTTCAAGATGTTCCGTTTCCGAAATAAGGAAAATGTATCCTCTTGCTAAAGAAAGAATTGAATATTTTAATACAGCTTCCGTAGTTAAAAATTCTTCCGATAAATTTTTAAAAATAAAATGGACAATGTTTCGTTTCGGCATAAAACATAATATTTACATTATGCCGAAAATAATAAGACTTGTGAGAAATATCGTAAGAATATTTTGGTTTTTTGAATAATCACGGAAGGATAATTCTTAATATACACATATTGTCGAAGGAAAAAGGCGGAAGCTCGGAATTATAGAAAAAGATGCAGGGACGCAGAGATGCGGAGATGCAGGGTAACAGCAAAGATAAAAAAAGAGAGTGGAATTAAAGACGGATGTTTTTCTGCCGTTACTCTGCCTCTTTGCATCCCCGCATCTTTGCATCGCCAGAAGCTCCTCTCAGCTTCTCAGCCTCCCAGCTCTCTCAACTTCTAAAAGGAGATATATGAATTATAAACTTCTGAATTTTCAAACTCACGGCGACGAAAGAGGGACTCTTGTCTCTTTGGAAAGCAATAAAAATATTCCTTTTGATATTAAGCGTATTTATTACATGTATGATACTTCTCCGGAATGGGTAAGAGGCAAACATGTCCACAGGAAATTGCAGCAGGTATTAATTGCTATTGACGGGGCCTGCACCATAGTTTTGGATGACGGAAAAGCGCGGCATGAAATATTGCTTAACAGACCCGACGTTGGGTTATATGTGCCTGCGTATGTGTGGCGGGAAATGCGGGATTTTTCTTACGGCTGCAAATTGATGGTCTTGGCTAGCGATGTATACGATGAAAAAGATTATATAAGAGATTATGATAAATTTTTGGAAGAGGTTGGCAAATGATACATAAATTATCCGACGTTCAAAGTAAAAATATAGGCAAAAATACAAATATCTGGCAATTTTGCGTTGTTTTACTTGGAGCAAAAATAGGCGATAACTGTAATATTTGCAGCCATTGTTTCATTGAAAACGATGTTATTGTCGGAAACAATGTTACGATAAAATGCGGAGTACAGCTTTGGGACGGAGTAAGAATAGAAGATGATGTTTTTATAGGACCTAATGTTACATTTTGCAATGACAAATATCCGAAATCAGGCAATAAAAACTTTAAATGCGAACCGGTTATAGTTAAAAAAGGCGCTTCGATCGGCGCAAATGCGACAATACTTCCGGGCATAACAATCGGAGAAAATGCTATGGTAGGCGCAGGCGCCATTGTTACAAAAGATGTGCCTTCTAAAGCGATCATCAAAGGTAAATGGTAAATCTAAATTCAAAGATTTAGAGCGTAAGAGCGTATTTAATAAATGAGAGATAAAAAAAATATCCTTTTCGTTTTTGGCACAAGACCTGAAGCTATAAAGCTGGCGCCGGTAATTTTGGAAATGAAAAAATATCCGGCTCTTTATAATGTTACGATTTGTAATACGGAGCAGCAAAAAGAGCTTTCCAATCAAACTCTTTCTTTTTTCGGGTTAAAAGCTGATATTAATCTTAACGTAATGACTTTTAACCAAACTCTTGCCGCTTTGCAAAGTAAAATCTTAAAAAAACTTTCTGAAATATTTCAAAAAAATAAATTTGATGCCGTTATAGTTCAGGGCGATACAATGAGCATTTTTTGCGGAGCATTAGCGGCTTTTTATAATAAGGTTCCGGTTTTTCATGTTGAAGCGGGATTGCGTTCTTATAATATGGCGGAACCATTTCCTGAAGAAGCGATAAGGCAGATGGTATCAAAAATAACTGACCTCCACTTTGCGCCTACGCAGCTTTCCTATCGGGCTTTGCTTGACGAAAAAATACCTCCGGATAAAATATTTATAACGGGCAATACGGTTGTAGACGCGTTATTTTATTTGCCTGAAAATGTTATGCTTGAGGCGGAGGGTTTTTGGAGTCGGCTTAGTATCCGTCCTTCAAATGATATAGTTTTAATTACAGCGCACAGAAGGGAAAACCATGGCGCAAGAATGGAAGAGATTTTGTCTTCGATAAAAGAGCTCGCCGATAAATTTAAGAAACACAAATTTGTAATTCCGGTTCATCCAAATCCAAACGTGAAAAAGAAAGTATTAGGCGCTCTTTCCGGCAAAAACAATATATTGATTACCGAACCTTTGGATTATCCTCATTTGGTATGGATTATGAAAAATTCTAAGCTTATACTTACAGATTCCGGCGGCATACAGGAGGAAGCGCCCGCTTTTGGCGTGCCGACGCTGGTTATGCGTTATGAAACGGAACGCAAGGAAGGCATAGAGCTTGGTCTTGCAAAATTGGTCGGGACGGACAGAGCCGTTATTGTGCGGGAATCAGAAATGTATTTGGCAAAAGATAAATTATCCGTAAGAACCGACTCTTCAAAAAATCCGTACGGCGACGGGCATGCGGCAGAATATATATTGCGCAGCATAAGAGAATATTTTAAAGGAAATATAATATGAAAGAGTTATTTAAAGAGTTGTTTGATAAGATTACGGGCAGGGTCAAAAGACGCGCTATGCGTAATATACGTTCCATACAACTCTCCTCCGGTAAACCGATTATTTTGTTTGCGTCCAGTTACGGTTATTTTAATTCGTTTGTTCAAAGACCCAATCACCTTTTTAAATGTTTTGCCGAAAAAGGTTATGCGATTATATGGCCTGAAAAACATATAAAAAAAACAGCCGCTGTCGGGAATAATATATATTTAGTTCCCTGGGAATTGCTTATACCGCTTTTAAGAGACAGGAAAATTACTAAAATTATAATGTCCATAGCGCTGCACGACACTATCAAGAATTTGGATAAATATCTTTTAAGCGCAAGCAAGTACGGGATAAAAATTATTTATGAGCATCTGGACGATATTTCTTTTGTTAAAGATGTTATCAAAAATGAAAGTATGTTTAAGAAACTTAACCTGCGTTTTAAAAATATATGCGAAGATAAAAAAATTTTAATAAGCGCAAGTTCTAATGTTTTGTTTGACCAGGCGGTACACAGCCGCGGTTCAAAAGAAAATGTTATTTTGGTAAAAAATGCCGTTAATCCTCAGGATTTTATTTGTGCAAAAAAGAATTCTATTGTTCCGCCTCCATTACAATCGGTTGTAGCAAAACAAAAACCCATAGTAGGATATTACGGTGTTTTAAATGAGCATTATTTTGACTTTAATCTTATGGAAGAAGTGATTGCCGAAAAACAGGATTTTGAATTTGTGTTTATAGGTAATTTTTGCAAAAAATCAAATGAATTAAAGAAATATCCTAACTTTACATATATAAATAAAATACCGTATAATGATATTCCTTTTTATGCATGCCATTTTTCCATAGCGACGATACCTTTTATTGTGGGTGATATTTCTAATGCGACATCTCCTGTTAAACTATTTGAATATATGGCTATGGGTCTTCCTATAATTACCACTCCTATGCCGGAATGCATGCTTTATAAATCTTGCCTTATCGCAGACAGCCCCAAAAGATACAAAGAACATATGCTGCTCGCATTAAAACTTAAAGACGATACTGCATATCAACAAATTCTGCAGGAAGAAACCGCCGGCAATACATGGCAAAAGCGGGTTAAAGAATTGATTGAAAAAATAGAAATAAATAATACGGAGAAAAGCGATGCGCATTAAATTTGTACAAGAAGTCATAGATAAAATAAGAAAGAAATCTTCTAAAAAAAAGGAAAAATTCGAATTTGAAAAAAATGCTCTTATTAATAACGGATTTTTGTTAGAAGACAATATTCTGACGTCTCCCAACGCTTTAAAATTTTATAATTCTTATCAGGCTTTTTATATTCTTTGGGAAATTTTTGTAAGAGGTGATTATAATATAATAAATAATAAAGACAGCATCTTTATAGATATAGGAATGAATGAAGCCTTTGTTACTTTATACTATTCGAAAAAAACGAATATTAAAAAAGTTTATTCTTTTGAACCGTTTAACCCTACTTATAAAAGTGCTTTAAAAAATATTGACTTGAACAGCGGTGTAAAACCAAAAATTACAACATTTCTATGCGGCTTAGGTTATGAAAACGAAGAATTCGAAATTGCCTATTGTAAGGAAGAAGCCGGAAATATGAGCGTAGTTAAAGACAGACTCAAAGAAATAAAATTAACCGATTATGCCGATGTAACCATGGAAAAAGTAAAAATCAGAAAAGCCTCCGAGATGATTTTCCCAATTATCCACAGCCATCCGGATGAAAAGAAAATATTAAAAATTGATACGGAAGGATCGGAATTTGGTATTTTAAAAGACCTTGATGAAAATAATCTACTATCAAAATTTGATATCATAATGCTTGAATACCATTTTAAATCTCCCAAAGAACTGGAAGACAGGTTGACAAATAACGGTTTTACAGTTTTTTACAATAATTATACAGAAAGTGCAAAAGTCGGTATGTTATATGCGATTAAATGAAAAATAATGTTATTGCCGAAAACAATGTTGCAATAAAATGAGGAGATGCGAGAAACTGATTATGCCCAAAATTCAGGGTGAAAAACTCAGAAACAAAGGACTCATTAAATAGGGATTATGAATAATGTGATCAAATTTTTAGATTTGCGCAAAATTAACGAAACTTACCGTAAAGAAATTGACGCGGCAGTTAAACGCACGCTTGATTCGGGTTGGTATTTGCTTGGCAAAGAAAATGAAGTTTTTTGTAAAAATTTTGCCGCTTATTGCGGGACGAAATATTGCGTAGGCGCGGCAAACGGGTTGGATGCTCTGACGCTTATTATCCGCGCTTACGGTTTCGGCTCCGGCGATGAAATTATTGTTCCGGCTAATACTTACATAGCCTCGGTTCTGGCTGTTTCTCAAAACGGCTGCACTCCTGTTTTTGTTGAACCCGATTTGAATACATATAATATCAATCCCGATTTAATTGAAGAAAAAATAACCTCTAAAACCAAAGCCATTATGGTTGTCCATTTGTACGGACAAGCCGTAAAAATGGATAAAATTTGGGAAATCGCAAAAAAATATAATTTGAAAATTATAGAGGACAGCGCTCAGGCTCACGGAGCAATTTATAACTCTAAAAAAACGGGAAATTTGGGAGATGTTGCGGGTTTTAGTTTTTATCCGGGCAAAAATCTCGGATGTTTGGGAGACGGCGGCGCCGTTACCACTAATGATGAAGAGTTATATAAGAAAATTAAAGCACTTGCTAATTACGGTTCGAACGTTAAATACCATAATATTTATAAAGGCGTAAATTCCCGTCTGGACGAAATTCAGGCGGCAATATTGGATATTAAACTTAAAGGGCTCGACAAAGATAATGCCCGCCGCAGGGAAATTTCAGATTTTTACAGAAAAAATATTAAAAATCCGCTTATAGTTTTGCCAGAGGTTAAAAATGAAGAGTCTCACGTGTGGCATATTTTTGCCGTACGCGTACAGGATAGGACAAAATTTCAAAAATATCTTGAAGATAAAGGCATACAAACTTTAATTCATTATCCCATTCCCCCTCACAAGCAGGAAGCATATAAAGAGTATAATCATTTATCCTTACCTGTAACGGAGAAAATACATAAAGAAATAATTTCTCTTCCGATAAGCCCAGTAATGACGGATAAGGAAATTAAAAAAGTGTCCGAAGTCGTTTGTGAATACAAATAAAATAAAACTGCTGTTTGGAACTTACGGCCGAGTTTTTAAAGCAGCTTTTCACACCAATAAACACATAATTTAAACTTTTTCATAATTTTTTAGATATTCTATGACTTTTTCCGCCACAAATTCCGGCGTAATTGATTCCATACACAATGGTTTATCATATCCTAACGGACATTTTGTGCCTTGTTCCCAGCACCCTCCGCATAGAGACGAAACAATATTGATATTTTCTTTATATCCAATAGTGTCGTAATCTGAAATGCCGAACAATACAACAGACTTTGTTCCTAAAGCATTTGCAATATGCACGCAAGCTCCTTCTATATCAATATGCAATAATGAGCTTTTTAATACATTGCAAAGTTCGTCCAAAGAGGTTTTAGCTGCAATATTGATATCTGCGTCTTTAAAATAATGGCTGCTGACTCCTACATTAACTATTTTTATATTTTTATCAATTTTAAGTTTTAATATTGATAGCAGTTTCTCCCAATGGTTAGCGCTCCAGCATTTTGCATTGCCCAGAGTTCCATTTCCTCCGGCGCCGCAGTTAAAAGTTATGTATTTAGTTTCTTTTGTTATGCCGAATTTTTCTAATGGCTGTTCTTTATATTTTAATGAAATTTTATCATTGTAAATATCATTTACGCCTGCAAGCATCTTTATAATATTTAAAGGATTTAACCGTAAATCTTTTATTTTTGAACCGTCAAAACAAGACGGATATTGTTCTCTATAATCTTTTAAATTATTTTTTATAGTATCGGTAAACCGGTTGCCGTGTTTTATAAAAAGTATGTCCACCGGAATCATATTATATACTATATCATAACGTTTCTTTGTTACGTTTATAGCGTCTATATTTAAAAAAAACCTTATATTATCAATCCCGTTTAATATAAAAGTCGATTTCTTGTTGTATATATCGACTACCGCATTAGGAGACATTTTTATCAATTCTTCAAGAATAATTTTAGACCTTAACATATCTCCCAAACCGCCCTGAAATATGCAAGCTATATAAGTAATATTATCTTTTTTCTGTAAAAAGATTCTAATAACTTTATGAAAATTTCTAAATACATCCTTAATAGTCCATTTTATCTTTTTTAATTGTTTATATATGCTTTTATTTTTATTGCCGGAAGATTTTTCTCTTAAAGCTTTTATTTCCTGAACTTTTTTTTGATTCTCGACGTAAACTTTGTTATCATTAACTTCCGGAGTTTTATATAAAGGCATAATTCCTCATAAGATAATAGTGTCTATAAAAACAAATTGACTTTATTATTACAGCTTTCATGCTTTTGTCGCGGTATTCCCTTAAACCACTTTTAACTTTTCTTTAAAGTTTTTGACGCCTTCTGCGCGGCGGTTTCGGTTTTTATTTCTTCTTTTTTATTGTCTGCGGCAATTTCGCCGCCAAAGGCTTTTGCTCGGATCTTGGCTTCTATTTCATTTGCCGTTTCCGGATGTTCGGCAAAATATATTTTCACATTGTCTCTTCCCTGTCCGAGCCTTTCGCCTTTATAACTGAAAAATGCGCCTGCTTTATCGATTATCCCGTCGGCAACGCCCATATCGACAAGATACCCGTGCCTGTCTACGCCGATACCGAACATTATTTCAAATTCGGCCTGCTTAAACGGCGCCGCCACTTTATTTTTTACGACTTTTACTCTTACTCTGTTACCTAAAACTTCATCGCCTTTTTTTACGGATTCTATTCTTCTTATGTCAAGCCTTACGGAAGAATAAAATTTAAGCGCAAGACCGCCCGGAGTTGTTTCAGGGCTTCCCCACATTACGCCGATTTTCTGTCTGAGCTGGTTTATGAAAACAATAGACGTTTTTGATTTTGAAATATTTGCCGTAAGTTTCCTTAAAGCCTGACTCATAAGTCTGGCCTGAAGACCTACAAAAGAATCTCCCATTTCGCCTTCAATTTCGGCTCTTGGAACCAATGCGGCGACCGAATCAACCACTATAATGTCAACCGCGCCCGAACGAACAAGTTTATCGGCAATTTCCAGCGCCTGCTCGCCGGAATCAGGCTGCGAGATCAAAAGATTGTCTATATCTACGCCCAATTTCGTCGCATATTCCGGATCCATCGCGTGCTCTGCGTCTATATATGCGGCAATTCCGCCGCTTTTTTGCGTTTCCGCCACCATACACAAAGCCAAAGTTGTTTTACCGGAAGACTCAGGCCCGTAAATTTCAATTATTCTGCCTCTGGGTATTCCGCCGACGCCTATGGCTATGTCCAGAGGAAGCGCTCCGGTAGGTATCACGTCAACTTTAGTTTTTGCGTGTTTTTCCCCCAGCCTCATTATCGCTTCTTTGCCAAAATCCTTCTCTATCTGCGAAAGCGCCAAATCCAATGCTTTAAGCTTTTCATCTTTTGCCATTTTAAGCCCCCGTTTTAACGACAATGAGTAACTAGTAATGAGTAATGAGTAATTAAGGAGTGCGCAGAGCGCACCTATTAATAAGCGGGGCAATGCCCCGCACAACAATTACTAACTACTCATTACTAATTACTCATTGCCGTTTTAAATTCTTACTATTTTCTTCGACTTATTATTTTTAAAAACATTTCTGGTATCTATTATTACTGCAGAGTCTTTCAAGATTTTTTCATAATTGATATTTGTATGGTTAGTTACTATTACTACCGCGTCATATTTGTTCAGAGCGTTAAGATTTTTTTCGGAACGCAGTTTGGCGCCGCAGGCGCAATTGCGGATCTCAGGAATATAGGGGTCATAATATGAAACTTTCGCTTCTTTTGTAAGCAGAAGATTGATAACGTCAAGCGCCGGAGATTCCCTGACGTCGGATACATCTTTTTTATATGCAGCTCCGATGATCATAATTTTTGAATTTTTGATCGACTTTGATTTTTTATTCAAAGCGTCGGCGATTTTTGTTACGACGTATTCCGGCATTTTAGAATTCATTTCGCCGGCAAGCTCTATAAATCTCGAATAAAAATTTAAAGTTTTAAGTTTCCAGGAAAGGTAATGAGGGTCTAAAGGAATACAATGCCCGCCGATCCCGGGGCCCGGATAAAAAGGCATAAATCCGAAAGGTTTTGTCGCTGCGGCATCTATTATTTCCCAAACGTTTAATTTTAATTTATCGCACATCAAAGCGACTTCATTGACAAGCGCGATATTTACGGCTCTGAAAGTGTTTTCCAAAAGTTTCACCATTTCAGCCGCTTCCGTCGAAGAAACTTTCTGCGCTTTTGTAAACGAAGCATATACCGCAGCGGCCAGTTCCGTACAGCAATCGCATATGCCGCCGACAACTTTGGGAGTATTTTGTATCCCGAATTTTTTATTCGACGGATCAATTCTTTCAGGACTGAATGCAAGAAAAAAATCCTTGCCGGCTTTAAGGCCGGTTTCTTCTAAAATAGGAAGCATAAGTTCTTTTGTCGTGCCCGGATAAGTCGTGGATTCCAGAATTATAAGCTGTCCTTTTTTCAGCGTTTTCTTAACGTTTTGGGCAGCTGCTAAAATATAAGAAACGTCCGGATCTTTTGATTTTCTCAAAGGAGTCGGAACGCATATAATTATAACGTCTGCTTTTGAAAGATTTTTAAAGTCTGAAGTCGCGTCAAGCTTTCCGGTTTTTGTAAGCTCTTTCATATCGCGGTCAGAAACATCGCCTATATATGATTTTCCTTTATTTATGGCCGAAACTTTAGATTCGTCGACTTCAAAACCCGTAACTTTAAATCCCTGTTTTGCCAGTTCAACAGACAAAGGAAGCCCGACATACCCTTGCCCTATGATACCGATTTTCGCTTTCCGTCCGTTGATTTTTTGCAGTAATTCTTTAAACATTTTTTCCTCTTCCGATTCAGAAATTTAAAGACATATAAAATATAAAATATTTTTAAAACTTACTCTTCGCCGTTTTTATATTTTATATGTCTACTCCAGATATAAAATATTTTGAAAAACTTAGTTTTTGCTGTTTTTATATTTTATATGTTATATTTTCATTGCCGTTACGTTGTCTTTCTAAAGTTTTATATTCTTAAACCAAATTTTATTTTCAAGATACCAATCAGTTGTCTTTTTTATTCCCTGCTCAAGAGAAATTTTCGGCGTCCAGCCTAATATTTTTTTTGCTTCATTTATATTTGCCCACGTCGCAGTTATGTCGGCTTTATGAAAAGGTCTATAATTATATTTTGCTTTTTTGCCGAGATTTTTTTCTATAAGATCAATCATATAACTCAGCTTATACGGCTTATTTCCGCCGAGATTGATTGTTTTATAGCCGGTCTTTTTCAAAGCTTTGATCGTACCGTTTGCTATATCGTCCACATAAGTAAAATCCCTGCTTTGCGAACCGTCGCCGAACAGTTCAACAGGTTTGCCTTCGTCGATCCATTTGATGAAACGGATTATGCTCATATCAGGCCTTCCCGCAGGGCCGTAAACCGTAAAATATCTTACGATAGTTATATCCAAACCGTATAAATAGTGATATGAATAACACATTGCTTCCGCGCCTTTTTTTGACGCCGCATAAGGAGAGATCGGCGTGTTTACCGCAAGAGTTTCGCTAAAAGGCATTTTCTGTCCGGCATACAGCGAAGATGTTGAGGCAAGCACAAATTTTTTGATTTTATGATCTTTAGCAATATCAAGAAGATTAAGCGTGCCCATAGTATTTGTCGAAACGTAAATAAACGGATTTTCCATGCTGTAACGCACGCCGGCTCTTGCGGCAAGGTTTATAATCGCGGAAAATTTATGTTTTTTGACTATATTTTCAATAGATTTTTTATTTTCTATATCGACTTTATGGAATATAAAACCTTTAAGTTTTTTAAGATTTTTAAGCCTGTAATCTTTTATTTTCACGTCATAATAATCATTCATATTGTCTATTGCGACAATATCTTTGCCGGACTTCAGCAGCATTTCGCACACCTTGCTGCCGATAAAACCGGCCGCGCCGGTAACCAAAATTGACATTTAAAACTCCTCTAATTTTATATCAAGAGATTATATAAAATAATGCATAAGATGCATAGAGGCAGCCAATAGCGGTACCGCTCATTACCCGCTACCTTTTTGTAAATCCTTTAGCCCTGATATATTTATAAGCCATAACTGTTATATACAATTCGCCGACAATCATTATTAAAGACATGCCGACGTCATGATATCTGAAAGCTATTAAAGGGATCAGCGCAAAACTGATAAACGCTGACCACGCGGCAACCTTCGCAAAGTTTGCTTTCATGCCGAAAGGGTACATTATATGCATACAGAAAATCATATTTAACGTATACAAAAATGGAACCGCAGACAGTATCCTCAGCAAAACAGCGGACTGTCCGTACTGTTCTCCGAGAAAAATCTTTACGATAAAATCCGAACTCAAAAATAATATTGAAGACAATATGAGGGCAACGCCCGCGACGGACAGGCTGTAAGATCTTAAAAAATGTATTGCTTTTTCTTTTGACTCGCCCGCCACTTTACTCATATAAGGGTAAGCGGCCTGCACGACCGGCTCAAATAAAGCTTTCACCGGAAGAAGTATGCTTAACGCCGCCCTGTAATAGCCCACAACGGCATTGCCGGCGATAAAACCCAAAATAAAAACGCTTGCCGAAGTATAAGCATTGGACGCAAAATCCGAAATAAAATAATGCCAGCTGTTTTTAAAGTGATATTTGATTCGTTCCAACGGCTGCATTTTAAATCTTACGCCAAAAAGCTTATAAATAACAGCTATGCTTGCAATGCCTATAAGAAAAGAACACAAAGCGTCAAGAAGCGGCACATAAATATAATCGCCTTCTTTTCTTACAAACACAAAAACAGCGATGACATACAAAACTTCCATCATTACAGTCAGGCAGGCGATATATTTCATTTTTTCCATGCCTTGAAAAAACCATGTAGTAAAAAATATATCGGCAAAAACCATAAGAAAAGCGAAAGTGAAAACAGTGCTTTCTTCACTGATTCTCGGTATAAAATTCACAAGCATTACAAACACCGCGGTAAGCGCCAATGATATTACGGTTTTTATTATAAGAGCGCTGGAATAAATTTCCGTAACTTTTTCTTTATCGCTTTTGTGTATTGCTATGCGTTTGACGGCAGAATATGAAAAACCGTACTCTACAAAAACGGAAAAAAATTGAGACATCGCTACGGCAAACGCGACAAGCCCGAATTTTTCCGGAGATAAAACGCGCGCGAGATAAGGTATCGGTATAAAAGGTATGATATACTGCGCCGCCTGCAAAATTGTCAGATAATACCAGTTTTTGAAAAGTTTTCTTTTTCGTTTATCGTATACCGTTTGAGGGTCTTTTATTTCCATTGGAAGTCTCTTTTAAAATAGTCAATAACCGGTTTTTGCAAATCGAAAACACCGCAGTTACCCCGTTACTCATTACTCGCTGCCAACTGCATTTAGTAAAAATTTATGCATCATAACCATGGCAAAAGTGTCATGAGCGCAATATTTCAAAAGATCTTTTTTGGTTTCATTAATTTTTTCTTCGTCATAGCGCCCCATAGCCATAAAAGCAAACGCGGCCGCTGCGTCTCCTCCTTCTCCTATGGCAAGGTTTTCATAGTTCATATCCGGTATCATAACCGGCAAAACTTTTTTTATCGAAGAACGCCCGTGAAAATTTATGTCATAATAATTTTTACGCACTATGGCTTCAAAATCAACTATTCTGTCGTTAATGTTTTTCAAATCATCGCACAAATCGGGAAACATTACCGACAATTTTCCGATAGCAATTTTTTCAAAATTAGAATAAGTTATGATGCTGCCTTCTTTGCCGAGATATTCAATGAGTTTTTCAGCGATTTCTCTGCGGCAGTCTTTAGCGTGATCGGCAATATACTCAAAATGCTGCGATATTTCAGGAACATTTTCGCATTTGTCTATGGAAAACTGCGTTAAAAGCTGCGTGTGAGGAGCAATATCGGCATAAAGAGGCATAATAGTCATAACCGATTCAAAGTCAAGATAAAAAACCGGATATTTTATATTATCAAGCTCTGTTTTTAAATTATCGTTTATATATACAGTATTTGTAATCACGCAGTTTTTTACTATCCGCTGCATTTCGGTAAGTTCAAAATCATCGGGGATTTTATCAATTGTATCCGCTCCGAGAGCAATCAGCCCTTCTATAGCAAGACCGGAAAGCCTCGGCAGATCAAATATATGATTTTTTACGTCTTTTCCCATACACACGCCGAAAACCGGACAATTTTTACAGTTTCTTTTTAAGTACGGTTCGGGCATCTTATCCGACTCTATATCTTCAAAAGCTTTTTGCGATATTGCGGCAAATTCCTGCATTTTGGCAATAACTTTTTCCGTGCAGTCTAAAGAACTGAAAAGTTTGTCAGCGTCCATTCCCAAACGATATCCGTTTGAAAGATGCATAAGAGAAGCATTTTCGATCCGTATTCCGGCTTTATCAAGAACCATAGCGCTGAAAGCCATATCCTCGGCATATTTAACTTTATACTTACTGCCTGATTTCACTTCATACAAATGCCACAAACCGCTGTCGTTTTTCCGTAAAATATCCGTCCTTACGGAAAAACCGTCAACGACAAACGACGCTTCAAAAATAATTGTATTATTTTCTTCGATAAGCTGCCGGGTATGCTGTTCGGATGTGATTATTTCGGATTTTTGGGCATTAACAGCTTCGGGAAAAAGCTGCCGTGAAAGTTTATGAATATTTCTGCCTTCAAGCATAAGAAGCCTGTCATTAAGCCCTGTTTGCCTCGGAAGCAAGCCTCTTTTTGTCATCCATCCCAAAGTCGGACAATCAATATAATTAATAAAAACGGTTTTGTTTATATATCCCATAATTTTGAGATATTATATCAATTTTAACAATTTTTAGTATAGCTTTTTTTAACGGAAAACAGTTTTTACCATGCGTTTATGCGTCTGTTCATTTTAAAGAATTTGACTATATAAAAACAATAATGTAGAATGATTAAATCATTTAAAACAATAAATATTGTTTTATAATTTTCGGAGGAATAAAGTAATGGCAAAGCTCAAAACAGGCAGACATACTTCTGCTCTTAAAGAAGCAAGAAAAACAAAAAAAAGAACCGAAAGAAATTTTTCGGTCAAAAGCAAAATTAAAACAACAATTAAAAAAGTTGAATCGGCCGTGAAAGATAAAGACGCGAAACTCGCTCAGGAACAGCTTAATATAGCTTTTTCAGAATGGGATAAAGCCGCAAAAAGAAATATAATACATTCAAAAGCGGCGTCAAACCAGAAAGCAAGGCTTTCTAAAATGGTCGCGGGAATATCAAAATAAAATTTTTTAATAAACATAAAATTGCCCGACTGTGTTAAATCAGTCGGGCAGTTTTATGTTTATTGCAGTCGTAAAATGAACAAACTCCCGTTTTTTAGGCGGGAGTCCGGATTATGTAAAAAATGCCCGGTAGAAGACTCGAACTTCTGACCCCTTCCATGTCAAGGAAGTACTCTAACCAACTGAGCTAACCGGGCGGTAACTGCAAGTAATAGTAACAGGTTTAACTGCATAAAATATATACACGGCTGCTGTCTTTTTGTTTTTTTACCTATTTACCTGCCATTATAAGGTGCGGGCCGGAATTGAACCGGCGAATAACAGTTTTGCAGACTGCTCCCTTACCACTTGGGTACCGCACCGAAACTTTTCAAATCAGTTTATGAGTATATAAAATATACCGTTTTTAGTCAACCTCATGCAGAAGGCTGTTCTTAAAGCTTCTTAATTTCGAACGCCTGTTTAACGGCTTTAAGGTCATAGCTGCCCTGCGCTTCTATGCATCTATACGCCGTGCATCTTATATACTGCCGCAACTGCCGCGCTTATATATGAGGCGCCGGCTTCTTTCAATGCTTTCGCAATTTCTTCCAAAGTCGCTCCGGAAGCCGTAACATCGTCGACAATACACACTTTTTCCCCGCCTGCAAGCGAAGCGGTAAACGAATCTTCTATTTCTTTATGTCTTTCTTCCCTGGGAAGATTTTTTAATTCTTTTGTAATTTTTATTTTTTTGACGGCATTTTTATTTAGAGGTTTGTTTAATTTTTCAGAAAGATAAACGGCAAGTTTTTCGGAATAGTTTGTTCTTTGCGGATCCGTCGAAGGAACAAAAACAAAAAAATCAAAACTGTCTAAGAAATCTTTCTCAAGTTTTATTCTCTCGCATAAAAAAGAGGCATATCTGTCAAAAGTTTCGGGATGAGCTTTAAAATCTCTCATGAACATATGAAACTTATCAATATTATGATAGCTTACGGCAAAAATCAGCTCATCAAGATTTTTAATCATCATACTTTGATCCTTTATTAAAAACTCAGAAACGATGATAAGATGACGGCTCAGTTATCGTATTCCTCGCAATATCTTTCCAGAGATTCTTCCCATGACGGTATTTCAATATCAAGTTTTGATGAAATCAAAGCATTGGACATAGCGGTAAATACCGGACGCTGCGCCGCGCTGTTAAAACTTGCCATCGGCACAGGAAGAAGAATATTGTTCAGTTTTCTTATTTTTAAATAATGTCTCGCCAGTTCATATCTTGACGCATAGCCGGAATTTGTAAGATGGTATGTTCCACGGAGTTCGGCATTTATCGCTTTCATACAGGCCGGAACTATATCAAAAGTAAAAGTAGGCACAGATACCTCGTCGGAACTGATTTTTAACACTCTGTTATTTTTTGACCATTGTTTCAGCCTGTACAAAAAATTCTGATTGCCTTCTCCTATAACCCAGCTGAGACGCAAAATAAGATGTTTTTTTGCAAGGCGCGCTTTTTCTTCGCCTTCAAATTTGCTTTGCGCGTATTTGTTTAAAGGGTTGGGTTTATCCGCTTCCGTATAAAAATCGTTCTTTTTACCGTCAAACACATAGTCGGTGCTGAAATGCATAAAAGACGCGTTTATCTTGTTGCTTTCCGAAGCGAGGATTTCAACGGCGTCGCGGTTTATCAAAAAAGCCTTATCGGAATCATTTTCAGCATCATCTACCAGATTAAATGCGGCACAATTGATTATATGAGTCGGATTGTAGGATGAAACTGCGGCATGAACTTTTTCTTTATTTGTAATGTCAAGAACATGCTCTTCGGGAGCTTCAAATTCAATGCCTTTTAAATTTAAGAATTTTTTGAATTCCGCCGCAAGCTGTCCGGACGAACCCGTCAATAAAATTTTCACTTACCCTTCCTCCGTACTGCATAAATTTTATTAAAAATCAAAATTATCCCGCGAAAACTGCCATCAATACTCGAGGGATAGTTCGGTTAAAAATTATATTCGGCGTTTTTAAACAAAGGAAAAGCAGCGTCTTTTTTGGATACGATCGGCTCTTTCGTATTCCAATTTATATTAAGCGCCGGATCGCTGTATAAAATACCTCTTTCATATTCGGGATTATAGACAGACGTGCAAAAATATTCAAATTCGGCCGTTTCCGAAAGAACTTCAAAACCGTGCGCAAAACCTTCGGGTATAAATACCATATTTAAACTGTTTGAATCCAGTTCTATTCCGACCCATTTCCCGAAATACGGAGAATTTTTTCTGAGGTCTGCGGCAACGTCAAATATTTTTCCCGAAATAACTCTTATAATTTTGCCTTGCGCGTAAGGATTAAGCTGGTAATGAAGTCCGCGCAAAACTCCTTTTGACGATTTTGAAAGGTTGATCTGCTTTATTTGTTTGTCTATTCCGCCGTTTTTAAAACTTAATTCCTGAAAAAGTTCGCTGAAAAAACCTCTTTCGTCTTCAAATTTTTGGGGTTCAACCGCAATAATGTCCGGAATATCCAATTTTTTAAAAGTAAACGGCATTATATCTCCTTTTCGGAAGCTTTGAGGCATGGATGCGTGGATGCATAGAGCAGCTGCGGTCGTTTTGTTTTTGTCGTTATCTTACTATATTCTGTTTGGCTTCGTAAGATTCTCCGTGAACTAAAGTGTAAGATTTTCCGCCTGTTCCTTTTACAACGGCTTCGCCTTTTTTTACGCCGAAAATTATGCTCGGGTATCTTTCAAAAAAAGTTACCTTTGTATCGCTGCCGAAAGAAGCCGACACGTGATCCGCAAGCCATACTTTAATTTGAGCGTTTTGCGGGCTTTTAGTTTTAGATTCAGTTTTCATCACTTCTATCTCTTTTGTCACGGGATGTTTCATGATAACAATTTCCTGGTTTTTTTCAAGCGTGATGGAAGCAGTGTTAAAAATTTTGATCTCAGCCGTGCCTCCGGCCGCAAGAATCTTTGTTCCGTAAATAATTTCCGGAATATCGTCCAGATTCTTATATGTCTCAACTTCTCCAAAGGGCGTTTTTATTTGTATGGAATTAGTCATCCTGGAGATTTTTACAAAATTCGTCGCAAAAACATTGCATGACAAAAAAATTACGGCAGACAAAACCGGAAGAATTCTTTTCACTTTCCATGCCTCCGTGCATATATGCCTCTATGCATCCAAATATACTTCAACATCATGCGCGCCTTTTCCAAAAGCCGGCAGCAATGTGCCTTCTATTTCTTTGCCGTCAACGATTATTTTTTTCGCTTTCGCGTTTTTCTTAAGACGTTTATTAAAAAATTTTATATTGTAATGCGCCCCTCTGAAATTGATGCTGAGCGAAGACTGCGCAAAATCTTTATGGGACGGGAGCCTCGGGTCGACTCTTAAACCGTCAAGTTCGCCTCTTACTCCGAAAAAGAAATTCTGCAATAAGTATCTTGTCCACGCGGCGGAGCCCGTAAGAATAGGATACTCTCCTCTTCCCGCTATATTGGGATTGTCCGACGAAACATAATATTCCGGTATCCACGGGCCGCTCCTGAACTCTTCCTGCGGATGAGTCAAAGGATTAACTCCGGAGAAAATTTTATAAGCGTCGTCGGCTCTGTCCATCTTTATCATTGCCCACGCAAAAAACAGATTTGCGTGGCAGAACAAAGCATTGTTTTCTTTTGTTCCGGCGGCAAAACCCGTAATTCTCCCTATGGTTTTGTCGAACTTAAGATACGGCGGATAATTAAGTTTTAAAGCTTTTACCTTTTTATCATAGAGATATTTAAAAACGGAATCCGTCACTTTGCCGGCGGCATTAAGTTTATCCGCGCCGCCCGAAACAAGCGACCACGTCTGAGGCATAAGCATCATTTCAAAATCGTCCGAAGAAGGATTTTTCTTTGACAAGGCATTCTTTTTAAATACGGTATCAACGGGTTTTCCGCCGTCAAAGATATATCCGCTGTAATAGCTGCCGTTCCACGCTTTTTTATTAGCATTGGCGATAGACACCCTTGCCTTATTTCTTAAATCTTTAAGAATGCCGGCAATTTTTACTTTTACTTTTTTGCCGTTTATTCTGCCGTTTACTTTATTAAGATATGCATTAAGCTTTTTTTGGCGTTCTTTTGCAGGTATGTCCGCCGGAGTTTTCCACTTTTCCATAAGCATGGCAAGCTCTTCAAACACTTCTATCTCTGAAATATTTTCATGTTCTGCAACTTTTTCAAGAAGATTGGCAACTTCGCTGCAGTCTAAAGCCGTGCCGAACGTAAAAGTGACATTTTCGCCTTTAACCTGATCAACGGCATCGTTCCAATCCGCTCTCTTTTGTTTGAGAAGATTATTATTTCCGACATCATAAAACATCGTAAAAAGCTGCACTAAAAGATGTTCTATAACGGTTCCTTTATACACGCTGCCGTTTGAAGTTTTCTGATTTCCTATCGTTCCGGATTTCCATTGCAAATCTTTTACTTCTCCCCTGCTTCTGTAAGCGTCTTTGAAATACGCTACGCCGGGTCTAAACAAAAAGCCGTAATCTCCCAAAAAATTCACAAGTATCATAACGGTCTGCGCCGTCCAGTAAGGATGATCGCACCATAAACCGTTTATATCGTCGCTGCCGAACTCTTTTGTTCTGGCAAAAAATCTTGTGGCGTTTGTGCCGTCGATGCGTATCCCCTCTAGAGTTTTCATGGTTCTTTCTTCCAAACCTTTCGGATCGATAACCGTAGCGGCCATCATGTCCTGCCAAAAATCTCTCCAGCCTGAAAAATCAGAGCCGTAATCCGTCTGAGGATGTCCGGTATTTCCGAACCAATATCTCATCGACAGCTGATAGCACCACCATGTATTCCATGAAACATTAAAATCCCTGTCGCCGGTGGTTATGACTACTCTTGAAGTTCTTTCTTTCCAAAATTCTCCGAGTTTTTTAAACGCTTTTTCCGCATTCGCATACGTATACTTTTTAATTGCCTTCTCGGCGCCTTTACTTGCGTCAAAGGTTATTCCGTTAACAACGACAAATTTTTCGGATTTTCCTGCGGGAATAGTTATATTTTTAAATTCTATTGCCCCGACAGCCTCTTTTCCGTAACATTGCGCTTTTGGAGCTTCATTGTTAATTATTGCCTGAGGTTTAAGCCACATATTATTGGCTCCGAGAAAAGTTTCTCTGTCGGAATAAAACCTGTTTCCTTTTCTCCCTCTCTGCGTTTCCGCTCCCATGAAATAACATATTCCGCTTGGATCCGTGGAGCCTTCTATCCATTCAAGCCCCGGAAGTATTTCTATACGGTTTGTGATCCTGCTTTTATTGTAAAGCCTTACAACGTCTCTATGATACTCGGTATACGCCCTGTTCCCGCCGAAAATAGGCACCGCAGGGATAAAATCAACAGTCTGCGCTTTGTTTGAATCGTTTTTAATTTCCACCATCCATATTTCGGCCATTTCATCATTAGGCACAAATATGGCAGCCGAAACGGCAAGCTGATTTTTTTTAGATTTTCCGCTAAAACGCACATAGCCAAGCCCCATTTCATATTTTGGTTCTGAAGTTTCCGTAACGGTGAGATCATAATTATTCACAAGCCACGGCTTTTCGCCCTTGGGCCTCACCCACAAAAACCTTGCCTGGCCTTTAGGAAAATTCGGCCCGTCAAATTCGCCGAACATCCTTGTATAATCAAAACCGCTGAAACCTCTCAAAAAATTATCGCAGATAGAAAAATACCGCGGACTGTTAGCCAGCATATGAATAAGCGGCTGCGGCAGCTTTCTTGGATCTGCCGCTAATTCTCCGAATTCGTTGAAATTCCAAATTTTTGACATTTAAAAAATCTCCGGTTAAAGACAATTGGGTCTCTCTAAAAACCTATCTAAAGTGGTGTCATTCCCGTGAAAACGGGAATCCATTTTTGTCGTTATCGTCGAACACATTTAAAGGTAACATGGATACCCGTTTTCACGGGTATGACAAAATTGGGTTTTTAGAGAGACTCAATTGCGAATTAATTAGTTTCCGCGAAACAAAAACCTTATAATAAGTTTCTGCAAAGCAGAAACACAAATATTTTTCATTCGTAACTGCCGTTATTTTTATTTACCATAATTCCGCTTTTATAACTACTTTTCTGTTCTGCCCGAGCCGTCCTTCTTCCGTTTTTTCTTTTGAAGCCGATTTCTGTTTAATTTCTATCTTATCTTTATCTACGCCGTTTTTTATGAGCGCCCTCTTCACATTTTCCGATCTTTTTTCAGAAAGTTTATTATAATCCGCCTCGGGATTATCTTCACATTCTTCGACGATCACGGAATAATCTTCATAGGAAATAACTTCTTTTGCAAAATCGGCAATTTTATTTCTTGCTTCTTTTGAAAGAGAATTTTTTCCGCGTTCAATAAATTCTACGGTTATTTTTATTTCTTCCGGAATATGACTCGTGGCGACAAATAATGACGTAAGCAAAATTTCTTTGCTGTCCATTATATTTTTGTTTTTCTTGCTGTGAACAAAATCTCCCGCAAGATAATCGTCCGAATGCCGGTATTTGGCGGAACATGCCGAAAGAAAAATAAATAATGTCAATATTACAAATATTCTGTACACTTTTTCCTCTCGCAAACTTATTGAATTATATAACTTTTACATTGTATTTTCAAGGTAAAATGCATAATAAGAGGGTAAGATAAGCAAAAACAAAAAACTTTGCCTATCCTGTTCCCTCTTATTATCTTATCTTATGCCGTTTATGCCGCAGAGAGCAGTTCTGCGGTAGATTTCGGGATCTTTACCGATTCTTCGATTGCTTTTTCTACGGTGATGCGGGTAGAAGGCATTATCATATAATAATCCGATAAAACTAAATTATATCCCATGTTAATGAGCGGCTTAAGTTCTTCCGTAACAAATTTCTCAAAAGGATTTATAGACGATAATCCCTCATGGGCAACAAGTACGCCTTTCATGAAGTTTCTTTGAGCGTCCGTAAGCACTTGGTCAAAAACGGGCAATGACTGGGTCCTCATCAAAATTTTTCTCTTTGAATTGACCGGATGAATATATTTTTCAAAAGGATTTTTAGGTTTTTTTATCTCTTCGACAAAAGCCGACGTTGCGGCGAATAATATCCTGTCTTTAATATTTTCAAAATCGCTTCCGTTGTTTTTAATTATTTTTTTCGCTTCATGTCCTATATATACATCGACATAATTAACTCTTTTTCCCCTGTCTTTGATTTTTTTATGCATGAATGAGATCGGAATCACTATACTTCTTCCGTCTTCAAGCTGCACTTCTATGTCTCTTTTTAAAAGCCGCCTTTCCGATTCGGCTACTAAATCCATATTTTTCAGCTCAATTCCCACTGCATGCGCTTCTTCGTTTACCAAATCTTTCATTCTCTGATGCTGTCTGCCGTAAGAACCAGATTCATTTATTACGTCTATAAGCAATGTGTTGTCAGTATCCCAATAATCGCGCTGCTTATAAAGGCTGTTTCTTATGGAATCCATAATATTATATAAACCGGTATCAAAAAATTCATACCCTAAAGTTACAATGGCAGCCAACGGTCTGCATATATCATAAAATACGCTTCCTAAAAACTGGCTTTTTGACACATATGTTTTTCCTACTATTTTTGCGTCCTCGGCGCCCGATTCAAAGCCTACATAAGCAACGCCTATATCGCCGCTGTAAATATTGGCGCCGCCTCTCCCCATAGGGGCGGCATATTTCTTTGAAAACTCATCATCAATGCTGAATATCATGCGGCTGCCGGCAAACTCTACGGGATGCAAACCTACGCTTTCGGTTTTGCTTATAGGGTTGTGCCCTACGGTGAGCCTCATTACGCCTCTGCCCATTCTGGCAAGAATATTTTCGAATCCTATTTTTTGATGCCTGTCTCTTATATCCTCATGTTTGACCTCTGTGGTAAAATCGCTGTAAATAGAATAAAGAAGAGTGAAAGCCTCATTCATATCGCCTAAATCTCCGGTCTCCGGATTAAAATTTTGAATATCCCGTCTGATTATTTCAAAACCTTTAAACAAAGAATTTCTGTGATAATGTCTGCCTTTATAATAAAAACCTTTGATCCTTTGCCCGTTCTTTTCATATTTTTCAATTTTTCCGTTTACGACCCTTCCTATAGACACATTCCCGCTGTTGTCTACGGGAAGCATTGAATGCATCATATATGTGCCGTATTCGTCGCGTCTGTAAAAGAAAAAGTTTTTCTGAAAAAATCTTCCGATATCCGCCATTCTGTTGTCTCTCATGTAGTTGGAATTGTTAAGCAGTTCTTTGTTCAAAAGTTCCTGCAGTTCTTCATTCTGTTCTTTAGTGAGTTCCGCTTCTGCCGATACGCCTGTTCTTTGTCTAAACTCTCTTTCAACATCCGTTTTAATTTCAATATTCCTTTGAGCCAGCAGACCTTTTTTTCCGCCTCCCCAGCCATCATGAAATCCCCAGTCGTTTACCCACCACTCAACGCTTTCATAATTTCTTGCCATTATCGCGTCTATTACGCGCCACTGCCAATTTCCTTTTACTTCAACTTCCTCTTTCATTTTAGCCGTTTGAGTTTCTATAATTTCTTCAATGATCTCTTCCATCCTGTCAAAAGCTTTTTTTGCAGCCTCGGACTTTCCGTATTCTTCTCTAAGCTCCGCAAGTTCACCTTTTTTAATCTTCCACCAGTTAATCGACATTTGATCCACGGCCAGCAATCCCGTGTCGACGATAGTGTTTACATTGCGCCCTAAGATCATTCCCCACCATTTTCTTAACTTTTCGTCTTTGAAAATGCCTGTCGCGTTAGTGTTGTTTAGTATATCTTTTCCTTTTTTATCAAGAGTTACACCATAAGTCTCCATAAAAAGAACGGTCATCTCTTCATATATAGCATCCCATTTGCCTTTTTGGTTCTTCTTTGCATTTTCCATGTATTCCGCGATTTTTTCAGCCCATTTATATTTATCCGTGGCATAATTCACTCTAATACGGGACGTTCCTATGCCGGATCCGGATCTTTTTGCTCTTTCATCTTCATCAATCTTTGACATAAGCAAATCCTTAACATTTCCGTACATGTCTTCATAGTCGGCTTCCACACCTTTATAGTTTTTATAAAAAGGAAGATGAATGCCCATTAAATTCATTCTGACAAGAGCGTCGTGATTGCCTTCGACAAATCTGACTTTGCCGCTTTCCGCCGCGTTTGCCAATAAGTCTATCACCTCTAGCGCGGCTTCGCCTCTGTCAACCAAATCTCCTCCGACATAAATAGCATTGATGTCGGAGTTTTCAAGAGATCTCTTAATGACATTTTTTTCGAGTTTTCTAAGTATTTCCCTAACGGTATTTATGTCGGTTTCATCAAGAGCTTTTTCGAGGATGTCTATATCGGGCTGTTCAAGAGTTTCTTTGACCTCATTTATTATATAATAATCTTCATAAGCTTTCCTGATGGCATTTATGTCGGTCTCCTGATACATTGTCTTAATTTTATTAATTACATTTTCAACATTTAAAATATTCGCAAGAACTGCGGTAAGCCTGTCATATCCTCCGTGAATATCGCTTAAATACACATTTCTCGGGTAGCTTACGTTTTTAGAATTAAATATTTCGCTTTTGATCATCTGCCAAAGCAAGCGTATTCTGTTTTTCAAAGTAAAAGCGGAAACTTCAGAGCTTTTTGTCCTAATTATTGAAGAACTCAGCGCATCAATAACTTCTTCTACCGTAGATATCATTAAATCCACATCGGATCTGCTGTATTTTCTGTCATGTATTCTTTCAAGTTCGGCTCTTTTGGATTCAAAATAATCACGCAGCAAATTGTCGCTAAGCGAAGACATGATTATTGTTTTCGCGCCTTCCGTTATATAAAGATTGGGTTTCCTTCTGAAAAAGCCCTGTCTTATTAAATCGTTCACGGCATCGCCGTCAAGAAAGTTGTTATCTTTCAGCAATTTTATTCTTTGAGATATCTCAAGTTCTTTGTTAAAAAATACGGTATCGCCCATTTCCGCCCATATTCTAAATATTCTGTCGAGTTCAAAAACGGCGCTTAAGGCGTCGGCATCATGAAGCAGGCATGCGAGGTAGTTTGAATGTTCGTCTCTGAGTTTTAAGTTATCTTCAATTTTTTTATGCCCCACGCAAATATTCATAAGTTCGTTTACGGACTCTTCGGTCATGGAAGTATCTTGATCTTGCAAAGTTTTAAACATTTCTTCTATCATAAGAGCGGAATTAGCCTCGTGGTTGCCCCGCGAAACAAGCGTAGACAAGTCATGAAACAAAGCGCTGTAAACCATTAATCTGATATTGCGGTTTGATAAATCTTTAAGTCTGTCCTTATCTTTAGCGAGAATATCAAGCATATAAGACATGACGTCAAGAGAATGCGACATGCCGTGTTCCCTTACCATGGTTTTGTCATTCAAATATCTTTCAAACAAATGATCCGGCAGCGTTTCATACATGACGTCGATGCCGATTGTAAAATTCATATAAAACGAGTCTGTCATTTTCGCGATAGCGGCATCGCTGTATTCTCCCGTGGAATGCAAAATATCTTCAAGTTTAGTGCGGAGCTCTAAAATTTTTGCAAATGCTATCTTGAAATTAGTCAAATTATCTTCTTTTTTCATTAATTCGGAATCTTTGATTTTGTCTTTCTTTCTTTCCTTTAGAACCATGCCTGTAAAGAATTCTTTATCATTCTTTTTTCTTTCCTCGCTTCTATCCGACTGTATCGTAAGATACGACTCTTCCAAATGCATAATATCTTCATTGGAAAGATTTTTTTCTTTCATTAGATCAATAAGTTCGTCCAGAGTAAGCTTATATCCGGAAAGCCTCTTCAAAAATCTGGAACCGCCGAGAATCCCGTTTAAATAGGGCATTATATATTCGTTTTTTATTTTTTCATTGTATGCATGCTCTCCGAAATCCGCGTCGGAAGCGACTATTTCCATGGGATATATTTTTTTAACTTCATTGATCATATACGCTATATCCTGCATTAACCGTATATTCTCAAACGTCTCCACCTCGCTTCCTTTGACGTTTCCTAAAAATTCATGAGCTATTTCATGCGAAAGACCTAATTTTAAAGTTATCCTTCGCAAATCGCCGGCAATTTTTTCTTCTTCACTCCTTAGCGGAAGACCGGAATCAGGCTTGCCTATTTCAAACAAGGCTTTATTTATGCCTATAAAACCGATCCCCGTATAATTCTCAAAAAGATGGCTGGATTGGTCGATCAATCCTATGTACAGCGTATCAGGAATTTTTTCTATGGAAGCTCTGCCTCTCGGAAGATTTCTCGCGTTCTCTATAATTTCCAAAAGATCTTCATCGCTGAGATCTATTGTTCTTTCAATAACGATATCGATTTTTCTGCCGTCTATTTCAAGAACCGCCTGTCTCGCAGGATTCTCAGCTGACGATTTTGTGTGAGCGCGCACAATAGAGTCAACCATATTTTTCGCGGCTTCTTTCATTCTAAGTCTATGAAACAGCTTCATAATTCTGAAAGCCCACTTATCTTCGCTTCTTTTGGAAATTCTTGAATAAAAATCTCCGGAGACCTTCATCCCTTTTGCTTTATTTATTATTCTTACGGCCATGTATTGCGCGCGATCGGCTGCTGTCGGGCCAAAAACCGTAAATCTGTCTTTTATTTCCCCTAACGCAATCCTTACATATTCATATTTCTTCGTTTTCGGCACAAACAGTTCGCTTTCTTTGAAGTCAATCAAACCGTCTTTTATTTTAAATTCAAGAGTCTGCTCCAGAATTTTAATTTTGAAAACGTCATTGTCATAAGACGCGGATATGTCGCCTTCTTTGATGCCCTTAATATTATTGATCCATTCGTCTATAATTGTTTTCAACTGAGAAGGAGACTGATAATTACGGGAAGAATTTACGATCGTATTTACAAGTTCGCCGACATAAGCCTGCCTGCTTTGTTCGGGTATTTTAGGAAAAACCGCAAGCATTATGGGTATGGGATTTAACGCGTTTCTTAAAACACGCGGCACCGACGCATTGATCTCAATAAGCATGTTATAAACTTCTGCGCTGTTAAAATCTTCTAAAATGACGGGCGTGATCAAAACATAAGAAATTCCTTTCTTTTTAAAATCTTCAACCAAAGACGTATGAAACCCTCCGGAAACAAAAACATTTACTTTGCCGCCGTCTTCTAATATCTCTTTGGCCAAATTGTTTAAGAAAATACCGTTCCTTTCCCTGTTTGCCGCGTAATATTTTCCGTATTCCGGATTATTAAGAAAAGTAAAAATCAAATTGCCGTATTCCGGGTATTTTTTTGAGATAAAACTCTTATAAAGCTCCATATTTCCGGAAAAGTACTCAAACTCGCTGTCTGTCATGCTGAGGGTTAAATAAGAACTCAAAAGGGAAGTCATTCTATAAAGAAGCAGGTCTTCAAATTTTGATGTATCGTTTGTCTCATTGTTAAGAATTTTATTCACATAAGTTTCTTCGTCATAAAACACTAAAATAGGATTTATGGAGCTGCTTTTTATCGAATAAGTTAAAAATAGATAAAGGTTCGGATATTCTTCTATAAAAGCGACTAAATCTCCGTTTTCAGCCGCATTGTATAAAGCTTCGTAATATTCGATTTGATTGTTGATTTTTGAAACGACATTGCTGTAATCTCTGTAAGAAAGTTCGTTTTTCAAATGCAGGTTATATAAATCCAATTCTTTTCTCACTTTATTCAGGTTCAGCTGCCCGCTTAATTCTCTCAGATTGACATAAGCCGCCAAGTTTGAATATTTATACATCGGCTCCGAATATTCAAGTTCTGCTCTGGAAAGTTTATCATACCATCTGCCGTCTCTTTTAAAGCTTACCAAATCACCCAATATATCAAGAGTTTTTTTTGTTTTTTTGAATACGTCTTTTTCAAACGGCTTTATTCTCCTTACCGCATTATCGCTGACAAGGAGCAAATCCGCGGCTCTTTGGATATTCTCAATGTATTTATCCCAATTCTCGACGCCGTAAATATTATCTTTATTGCTTTCTACGGAATATAATTCAACGCCGTTCAAAAGACCTCTGCCGAGAAGTTTTTCGACAACGCTGTATTTAACGCTCTCCGGAAGAGCCGTGAGAACATTGCTTTCGACTTTCCCTTCCGGAAGACCTTCAAGTATAACTTTGTCAACTCCTATATTTTTATCCAAAGAGGATATTATATCCGAAATATTTTTCTGTACGCCGGGATTGCAATGCAGATCCTGTATGTAGACAAGCACATTATCGGACGAAGAAACGATATTATGTTCGGTAATGTATCCGGCCGAACGCGGGACCGCGTTTTGAACGGCATTCAAAATTGCAGAAGTTTTTGAGTCATCCTGCGCGGAAAAAGCATACTGAGGAATCAGCGAAGTGAATAAAAAAGCAAAAGCAGCCGCAATTGCAATCACCCGATTGAAATTGTGTTTTTTCATAATCCACCCTTATAATAAAATACGTAAATATTTATATATTTAAATTATAGCTAAAATATATAATTTTTCAACACTATTTTATGAAAAACCTGTGAATTCTTTAAGCAGGCCGGTTTGAGTTTTTTTTGATTATCAGATAATTTCTGAAATAAAGCGCAGTATCCGCCAGAACTAAAATAAAATTAAATATGTAAAAAGCGATTATGAAATCAAAATTAAACAGAATTTTATGAAGAATGCCGCACGTATAACCGATAACCACAATAATTAAAAACCACAAACTTTTTCCTTTATTGCTTCGCGATGTATAGGATTTATATATGGAAAACGGCCACGCGCAGCCGAAACATAACATCATAACCGCTTCAAAAATACTCATTAAAATACCCCTTTTTAACGGCAGAGTGAAGATTGAAGAGTGGAGAGTGGAGAGTGGAGATACTGCAACTGCTTTGTCTTTTGCCGTATCTTCACTTTTCACTCTCCACTCTTCAATCTGCCGTTATAGAACCTGACTTCGCCCTTTTGGTTCCCCCGAAAGAGAACACAAATTAAATATTATATCAGCGACGATAAATGAAATTTAAGTCTTACTGTTAAACTGTATAAAATGTTAAAGCGAACTCTTTTCCGTGTATTTTTAGTGTAATCTTACTTTTTTTTGAATTGTGCTCCGACGACAAGCAAAAGCATAAAAAGACAAGAAAAAGATATTTTGAACACAAATGACTGTGTTTTGGTTCCCCCAAATTACTTCTTTTATGAGTGAATTCTTACGTTTTTAGTGCTTTGGGGCGAAGTCGGGAGAGTGGAGAGTGGAGATACTGCAACTGCTTTGTCTTTTGCCGTATCTTCACTTTTCACTCTCCACTCTTCAATCTGCCGTTATAGAATTTCCCGCCAAATATCCCGTTGAAAATGCTGCCTGAAGATTAAAACCGCCGGTAGGCGCGTCAATGTCTATAACTTCTCCGCAAAAATATAATCCCTGAATGATTTTTGACTGCATTGTTTTCTGGTCGATTTCGCTGGTCAAAACTCCGCCTCTTGTAATAATAGCTTCTCTTGCGTCCCTTATTCCCGATATTTCAAATCTCAAATCCTGAAGGGAGTCCAGTATTTTACTTCTTTCGGCTTTATTTATCTGCGCGCATTTTTTTGTCATATTAAGTCCGCAGTGATTTATGAACGGATTGATAAGCTGGATCGGAAGAAGTTCTTTCAGCATATCTTTAATCCGGTATTGCCCGAATTTATCCAGCTCTCTAAGTATTCTTTGATTTAACTGATCTTTGTCCAAAGCCGGTTTCAAATTCAGCGACAGAAACGGTTTTTTGCCGTCATTGCGGCCAGGCGCTGAGTTAACATGTTCGTTCGCAATGGCGGAAAAAGCAGGACTTATCAAACCGCTCAAAGTAAGTATCGCGGGGCCGTCCGCTCCATACACGGTAAACTCCATCTCGCCGAACTCTTTTGCTTCAATACTGTTTCCGTTCAAAAGCGAA
>JGI24702J35022_10000267_pt1 | contig 30031 bp, 33 predicted proteins | sample TergutTh196P4_FD_35022 | JGI IMG/M metagenome (IMG submission 35022)
TAATGCGCCTGTAAGATAAAATAACGGATAGTCATGGGTGAATAGGAACACTGCAACGAAGGATGGTTTCCTGTAAAAAACTCATTAAGTGTAATAAAGTTTTCTAACGATTTACCCATTTTTTGTCCGTCAATAGTAATCATGTTGTTGTGCATCCAATATCTCACCGCTTCTTTTCCATTTATCGCAGTAGCCTGGCACACTTCCGATTCGTGGTGCGGGAATAACAAATCCATACCTCCGCCGTGAATATCAAATTGTTCTCCCAAATATTTTGCTCCCATTGCGGTACACTCAATATGCCATCCAGGGAAACCTATACTCCAGGGAGAGCGCCATTTCATAATATGCTCCGGAGCGGCTTTTTTCCAGAGGGCAAAATCGGCAGGGTTTCTCTTTTCCTGTTGTCCGTCTAAGGCACGGGTGTTAGAAATCATCTCTTCCAACACTCTACCAGAGAGTTTACCGTAGCCATAATCTTCATTATATTTCGGCACGTCAAAATAAACAGAACCGTTTGAAATGTAAGCATAGCCTTTTTCAATAATTTTTTCAATGGCTTCAATTTGTTCGATAATATGACCGGATGCGCGTGGCTCAATAGAAGGACGTAACACATTCAGTTTATCCATAGCCCGATGATAACTGTCAATGTAAAACTGTGCCACTTCCATAGGTTCAAGTTGTTCTACTTGTGCTTTTTTGGCGATCTTATCTTCTCCTTCATCAGCATCGTTTTCTAAATGTCCCACATCGGTGATATTACGCACATATCTCACTTTGTATCCAATATGGGTTAAATAGCGAAACAAAATGTCGAAAGTAATGGCAGGACGTGCGTGTCCTAAGTGCGGCTCTCCGTAAACGGTAGGTCCGCAAACATACAAGCCTACTCTGTCTGGCACAATAGGTTCAAAAGTTTCTTTTTGTTTGGATAGGGTATTGTAGATTTGCATAATAGTGGTTAATGATTAGTGATTCATCCGTAATTTGTAATTTTTAATCTGTAATTAAAATTATGTAGCAAAAATATATAAAAAAATTAACCAGAAATTTTTATTTGTTACTATTGTATTTTTTTTTTTATATTTTTGCCACATAATTTCATTATTAACTTAAATTTTAAAAACATGAAAAAATTAATTTTAATCTCAATGGCTATTATGATAGCCTTTGCATTCACTTCATGCGGTGATAAAGAACTCACAAAAGAAGAAATGCTAACACAAAAAAAAGGGTGGATTCTTAACCAAGCAACATGTTCTCCCGACTATCAGCTGAACAACGATGAATGGTGTGATACAGATCTTTTGAATGGAGGATTCTTTTTTGATTGCGAAAAAGACGACATCTTCTATTTTAAAGATGACAAATCTTTTGTTATGTCCTATGAAAAAGAAAAATGTGATTGGAATGAAGCAGGAAAAGAAGAAAATATGGGAAGATGGGAATTCCAAGAAAATGAAACTTGGGTTCAATTCTATATGGGTGCTTACTATGATGATGAAAACAATGAGTACTTTAAACTCAGAGGTATTATTAAAGAATTGGATAAAGAAACTTTGAGATTAGAAGTACCAATTAATGAAGATTATCCTGTTGCCAAATCTAGAATGTTGCGTGGTGAAGTTCACCCCTATAAAGGCACATTTTATTTAATTTTCAAAGTAGCAAAATAATTTAACCAACAAAATCATTAAAATCTACGAATATGAAAAAATTATTTTTAATTCTCGCAGCCGCAACTCTTTTTATTGCTTGCGGAAACAGATCTACTCCCGTTGAAACAGTAACCGATGAAGTTGCTGTGGAAGAAACAACCATTGACGAACCTGTTGCTGATGCACCGGTTGCAGTTACTACCCCAAAACCGACAACTCCGAAACCGACAGTGAAAGAGGAACCAAAAGTTGAAGAACCTGTTAAAGAAGAACCTGTTAAAGAAGAACCTGTTAAGGAAGAACCTAAAAAGCCTGAAAATAAAGTAAAAGGTGGTAGGTAAAATTTGAAAAAAGCCCGCTTTTGCGGGCTTTTTTATTTTACTCTCAACCGTTGCCCCTCGCGCAAAAAATCGCTTTTCATTTTATTCAGTTTCATAATAGTGCTTACCGTTGTCCTGTATTTTTTCGCCAATGCGCCCAATGTGTCCCCCCTTTTTACCGTAATATAAACCGGCGATGGATCTAAAGGTTGTCCATTTTGAACCGCAGAATTGGCTGCAATGGGATCCGTGTTTGTTTTAATTACCTTTCCTCCAATATAAAGCGTATCACACGAAAGTTTGTAGTTGGTAAAATCAATAATTCTTGCGGGGTTAAAGTGTTGTCCCAGATAGCGTGTTTCAAAATGTAAATGGTTTCCCCTTGAGCGCCCTGTGTTTCCACCTAATCCAATGGTATCGCCCGCTTTAACTGTTTGTCCGGGATTTACCAAACGCCTAACTAAATGCGCATAATAGGTTTCCAACCGATTTTCATGCCGAACCACTACCAAATTTCCATAACCACCATTATTATAAGTAGATATACGCACAATTCCGTCAAAGGCAGCCACCACGGGAGTTCCTTCTGGAAAGGGAATATCAATGCCCCAGTGGTATCTATTTCTTCGTCTTTTTACTCCATAAAATGAAGTGGCTTTATAATTAGCGGGATGCACATAATTTTTCAAAACAATAGTATCCGGATGAACAGTACGATCGTGAACATAATGAAGTTTTAAAATATCAAAATTTGAATATACGCCATATCCGGGCATCCAATTAAAATAGATAAACATCATGGATTGGTCTGCGCCGTGGTCATCTTCAAATTCATCCACCTCTTCTTCATCACTATCTTCAAAAGAAGTTTCTGCAAAAGAAAGCGTATCGCTTTCACTGAAATGGAGTTGATTGGTTTTGCTTTGATCTACTTGTGCTATACTTAATAAGGGAAACACCAATAAGAGACAAAACAAGTATGATAATTTCACATTTTCTATAAACATTTTCTATTGGATTAGTTAGTTTTTTTCTGATTTCTGTTCGGCAAAAATAAATTTTTTTCTAAAAAATATTTTTTTTTTTTTTAGTTTCAAAGAACCATATTAATATGTATTAATTATTTTTCTATTTTTGCTTCCTTTAAAAAAAGGAATAAGTATTCAATAAAAAATAAATCAATAATATGAAAGTTAAAACTTTATTCAACATTTTGCTCATTGTTGTTGCGCTATTTTTGGCGCTTCTTGCCACACGTAGTATTTTGCGTCCTGAAAAATACAAATCTTCTTATAATCAACGCGCAGAAGAAATAAAAGCGCGATTGATTACCATTCGCGCCGTTCAAACCGTATATCGTAATGAGTTTAAAAAATATGCCGGCGATATAGATACCTTAGTAGATTTCGTAAATCATGGAACGGTACAAATTATCCAAACTTCAGGAGAAATCCCCGAAGATATGTCAGAAGAGGCTGCTTATAAAGCGGGTTTAATTAAAAAAGTGGTGGTCTCTATCCCCGCGAAAGATAAAATTGTAGAGTCAGATCCTAATGTTACATTAGAGAGTTTGAAGAATTTTGAATTCATTCCTTATTGTGATGGCAAAAAATTTGAAATTCAGTTAGGAACCATATCCAGCAAAACTTACGAAATTCCGGTTTATCGGATTGACGTTCCCATAGATGATATTCTATCCAATTTAGAAAAAACCATCTCTCCCAAAGATGCCAATCTGTTTAGTAAAATATCAAACAGGTTGTTTTATAGTGGATTAGCAGAAGAAACGTCATACCAATCACAATATAAACCGATGTGGTTAGGATCGCTTAACGATTCAGGTACTTCAGGTAGTTGGGAATAAATTTTTATATTCATGCCAACCATAATCACCGATACTCCCGCTTACTTAGTTCCAAAAGAATTATGTAACGAAGAAAAAATTCAAGAGTATTGGAATATTATGCACGATAATCTACAACAAGAAAAAATCTGTAAAGATGAGTTAGACAATTTTTTTTTAATCTATCCTAAACAAAAAGAGGAAGATACTATTCATGAAATTACTGTTATGCATAATTATTTAAAAGAAAACTATTTAGCCATAACAGATGCTATTTGTATAAATGTTTATAATACGAATTGTTATTTATGGGCGCTGAAAGATAGAGATATCGCTTATACCGGATCTTTTCAATACTCTGAAAAAGAAGATATTCTGTATCATCTTGCCAATATCTCTCACCATTTTTTTGAAAACATTTCTCCAATCAGTTTCTTTTATCAACAATTATCTTCTGATCTATTGCGTTTTCTATCAAAATACTATGAAATAAAAAAGTTACAAATATTATGAATAGAAATATTATCCTGTTTTTTTTTATTTTTATTGCCATAACAACCAAAAGTTACACTCAGGAATTTTACAGAAAAGATAATAACTATGTGGATTCTGCAACATTTATGATTTGGGGCAGCCCTAATTTTTCTACGCAACTTCCTTTTGGACAAGGATATTTATCTTCAACATTTAATTTTAATTATAATGTTGGACTTGATTTTACCTTTAAAACTAAATCAAACTGGACTTTTGATTTCGCATTTAACTATATGTTTGGGAGTAAATTGAGAGAAAGCCCTGATAAGTATCTAGGAGATATGTGGTTTCAAATTCTAAGAGACAACAATAAAGATACAATTCCCGTAGTATTTAATGGTGCAGGTAATAATGGAACTAAACTTGCCTACGAGGGAAGATATTGGTACTTTGGCGTTTCAGCAGGCAAAATAATTCCTTTAGACCGCTGGAAAAACTCAGGACTGTGGCTCAAATTTGGTGTGGGATATTTTGGACATAAAATTCATTTCACAGACCCAAATAATTATTATCCACAAATTGACCAAAAAACATACCGTTTAGGATACGACCAACGCTCCTCTGCCATTGCGCTGAACCAGTTTTTTGGCTATCTGTTTATGCACAAAAAAAGAGTACTCAGTTTCTACGCAGGTATTGAAGTATGGGAAATTTTCTCTAAACCTGATAGAGGTTACATCTTCGTTGGCAATCTTCAAGGACCTACCAGCAATTTAAAAAGAAAATTTAGCGGACTGTTAGGAATAAAAGTAGGTTGGATTTTACCTTTTTATGAAACAAATCGTGTAACCACCTATTACACTTTTTAAAAATATGCGATTTCTATACACGCTTTGTATTCAATCTTTTGCATGCGTAATTAAATTCGCTTCCCCCTTTTATAGAAAAGCAAAGTTATGGAATGCCGGAAAAAAAGATATCTTCTATCTACTTGAAAATAAATGCTATGGAAAAGAAAATATAGTTTGGTTTCACTGCGCCTCGCTGGGTGAATTTGAACAGGGAAAACCTTTGATGGAAAAATTGAAACAGGAAGAAAAAAATGTTTCACTTTTACTTTCTTTTTTTTCGCCCTCCGGTTTTGAAGTTAAAAAAAATGACCCTATTGCTGATATTATAACCTATTTGCCTGCTGATACTCCAAAAAATGCAAAAAAATTCATCCAAATTGTAAAACCTCAAAAAGTTTTCTTTATAAAATATGAATATTGGTATAATTATATGTACGAACTCTCAAAATCAAATATTCCATTTTATTATGTTTCTGCAATTTTTAGAACTCATCAATACTTTTTTAAGAGTTATGGAAAGTGGTTTTTGCAACATTTGAAAAAGTGTACTCATTTTTTTGTACAAAATGAAGAATCAAAAACAATCCTGTTTCAGCATGGCTTATCAAAAGTAACCGTTACCGGCGATACGCGCTTTGATAGCGTGTATGCCACTGCCCACCAATCCTTTTCATTAGATTTTATTACTTCTTATAAAAGCGATAAAAAATTAATTGTGGCAGGAAGTACTTGGCTACCCGATGAAAAATTACTATCCGAATTGTTTCCTAACATTAACACCGATTATAAACTTATTATAGCGCCACATTTAGTAGAAAAAAATCATATTGAAAAAATTATCAAACTATTTTCTTCATTTTCAGTAGTTTGTTTTTCTGAAAAAAACAATAAAAATCTTGCAAATGCTGAAGTACTGATTATTGATACTATCGGATTATTAAGAAAAATTTATAAATATGCTGATGTTTCCTATATCGGAGGAGCATTTAAAACAGGATTACACAACATTTTGGAAGCTGCCGTTTTTGAAAAGCCAATCTTTTTTGGTACTCATTATCAAAAATTTAAAGAAGCAATAGAGTTGATTGAACGAGGCGGTGCATTTTCAATAATAAAAGCGAATGATATGGCGCAAAAATTATTTGAATTTTCAAAAAATCAAATACTCTATAAAAATGTTTGTGATATTTGCAAAAAATACGTCGCAGATAATCTTGGCGCCACGGAGAAAATTTGGGATAGTCTATTATGAGTTTGCAAATGATTTTTTTTAGATACTTTATTTTTTGTTTTTCCTTTGAAGTATTTTGAAAAAACATATTGATTTATCTTTGTATGATTTTAAAAATTTCATGTTTATTTGCCACTCAATAAATTATCGTGCAATTCTCAAATCCAAACATTAACTCTGTTTTTAGCCTCAAACGCATCTTAATCCCAATAGCAATAGGAATAGCATTCTCTGCCTACTCTTTATATGCTTCAAAATTTGATTTATCTGTGTTAAAAGGGATCGAAATCAGTTTTAAGTATATTCTATTAGCGCTTTTTTGTATGGTGTTGAGAGATTTAATGTATATAGTGCGAATAAGAATATTAACTGAAAAACAATTAAGTTGGTTAGATAGTTGGCACGTAGTAATGCTTTGGGAATTTGCTTCTTCGGTAACTCCATCTATGGTGGGCGGATCGGCGTTTGCCATCTATTTTGTGTATCAAGAAAAAATAACATTAGGCAAAAGTACGGCTATAGTACTCACAACAGCAATGTTAGACGAAATATTTTATATTCTCACAGTTGCCTTGCTTCTTTTAATATTAGGAATCAACATTGTACAATTCGGTGAGTATTTACCTTTCAATCCCATGATACTATTTTTTGTTGGCTATGCAGTCATAATTACAATGACTACAGGTATCACCTTAGGTATTTTTGTTGCGCCAAAAGGAATAAAAAAACTATTAGTAAAACTTTTTTCTTTTTCATTTTTAAAAAGATGGCAACCCAACATGGAAAAAACAGGCGATGAACTTATTACAGCTTCCATAGAATTGAAAGGAAAATCCTTTTTTTATTGGACAAAAGCATTCATCGCCACCGCTTTCTCATGGACAGCACGTTTCATGGTACTCAATTTCTTAATATTAGCGCTCAACCCTGAATTAGGCTTTAGTATCATGCAACAGTTGCTTATTTTTGCCAAACAGTTGGTCATGTGGGTAATATTGTTAATTAGCCCTACGCCCGGAGCCAGCGGAATTGCCGAAGTGAGTTTTTCCGCTTTTTTCAGAAACGATTTTCCCGAACACTCCCATGCTGCTATAGCAGTACTGTGGCGCGCCATTTCTTACTATCCTTATTTAGCATTAGGACTGATTATATTACCAATTTGGTTACAGAAAGTACAAAAACGACAAAAAAATATTATAAATTGAACAATTTTTTTCTTAGTAAATAAACAATACATATCCCAAACTTTTATATAATTTCGCACCCGTTAGAAAAAAATGTTTTTTTAGTCAAATTATTATCATAAATATATATTAATCAATATTATAAATTAAAATGGAAAAAATTAAATCGTTGGCAGATTTGAAGAAAAAAAGAGAAGATCTTCAATCGGCTATTTCAATTCGCGAACAAAGCGAAAATATTCAGGTGAAAGTAGCAATGGCTACTTGCGGCATCGCTTCAGGAGCCAAACATGTTATGGAAGTAATCATGAACGAATGTAACAAACGAAATATCCCCGCCACTGTTACGCAAACCGGCTGCATGGGATACTGCTACGCCGAACCTACGGTGGAAGTTACAAAACCCGGACAAAAACCCGTCGTTTTTGGATATATTACCCCGCTAAAAGCGGAAGAACTTGTTGCTAAATATTTTGCAGGCAACGAAATGTTAGACACTGTAATCCCAGTTAATTACGAAAAAGTTGAACTATAAATCATAACACTCTCTATGGAAAATAATTACAAACAAATACGAATAGCCTTGCGCAACTGCGGATTTATCAATCCTGAAAATATTGAAGATTATATCGCGCGCAACGGTTATGCCGCATTGGCTTCTGTTTTAGAAACCAATAATCCGCAGGCTACTATTGAGGCCATTAAAAAATCGGGGCTGCGCGGTCGCGGCGGCGGCGGATTCCCCACCGGAGTAAAATGGGAAATTGCAAGTAAAAATCATGCAGACCAAAAATATGTGTTTTGTAACGCAGACGAAGGAGACCCTGGCGCTTTTATGGACAGATCAATCTTAGAAGGCGACCCCCACTCCGTACTGGAAGCAATGGCTATTAACGGTTTCTGTATCGGCGCTAATAAAGGACTTATCTACATCCGCGCAGAATATCCCCTTGCCATTGAACGTTTGCTCATCGCAATCAAACAGGCGGAAGAAGTTGGCGCATTAGGACAAAATATTTTCGGTACCGGTTTCAATTTTGATATTGAACTGAGATACGGTGCCGGAGCATTCGTTTGTGGCGAAGAAACCGCATTGATTCACTCTATGGAGGGCGACCGCGGCGAACCCACTTTCAAACCTCCTTTCCCTGCACAGGAAGGTTATCTGAAAAAACCTACCAACGTGAACAACGTGGAAACATTTGCCAATATTCCCGTTATTATCCTTAAAGGGTGGGAATGGTTTGCCGCTATCGGAACCGAAAAATCAAAAGGTACAAAAGTATTTGCATTAGCAGGAAAAATTAACAACGTGGGACTGATTGAAGTTCCCATGGGAATTACGCTTCGCGAAGTAATTTATGAAATTGGAAACGGGATAAAAGATGATAAAAATTTTAAAGCCGTGCAAACCGGAGGTCCCTCCGGCGGCTGTCTGACAGAAAAATTCTTGGATACTCCCATTGATTACGACAACCTCATCGCTGCTGGCTCTATGATGGGCTCCGGCGGAATGATCGTAATGGATGAAGACGACTGTATGGTTTCCGTTGCCAAATTTTACTTGGATTTTACGGTGGAGGAATCTTGCGGAAAATGCGCTCCCTGCAGAATCGGAAATAAACGTCTGTATGAATTGCTTGATAAAATTACAGAAGGAAAAGGAAATATGGAAGATCTTGACCAACTGAAAAACTTAAGTAAAGTTATCAAAGATACAGCGCTTTGCGGATTGGGACAAACCTCACCTAACCCCGTACTTTCCACTATCGAAAACTTTTGGGAGGAGTATGTAGCTCACGTAAATGAGAAAAAATGTCCCGCAGGACAATGTAAAGCGTTGAAAAGTTATATTATTGACCCTGACCTTTGTATTGGCTGCACGGCGTGTGCGCGCGCTTGCCCCGTAGGCGCTATTAAAGGCGAAAAGAAAATGCCCCACGAAATCAATCAAAATACCTGTATCAAATGTGGTGCATGTATGGAAAAATGTAAGTTTAATGCAATATCAATCAAATAAAAATAAGATAATGGACAACATAAAATTAACAATAGATCATAAAGAAGTATCTGTACCAAAAGGTACTACAATATTAAAAGCGGCACGCGAAATTGGAATTGATATTCCTACTTTGTGCCATTTTGAATTGGCAGGAATGAACATTCATAACCATCCGGGCGGATGCCGTATTTGTGTGGTAGAAGTAGAAGGAAGACGCAATTTGGCGCCCGCATGCGTTACCGAATGTATGGACGGAATGGTGGTAAAAACCAACTCCATCCGCGTACTAAATTCTCGTAGAACCGTATTAGAACTGATTTTGAGCGACCACCCCGCCGACTGTTTAGTGTGTGCCAAAAGCGGTAACTGTGAACTGCAAGCGTTGGCTATTCGTTTTGGCGTGCGCGAAATTCCATTTCAAGGTGAACAATCATCTTACAAAGTAGAAGTATCACCCTCCATTGTAAGAGATATGAACAAATGCGTGATGTGTCGCCGTTGCGAAACCATGTGCAATGATTTTCAAACTGTTGGCGCGTTGTCTGCCATTGAAAGAGGTTTTCCCGCAGTAGTTTCTACCGCTTTCAACCAAAAATTGAGTTACTCAAACTGCACATTCTGTGGGCAGTGCGTTGCCGTTTGTCCGGTGGGTGCATTAGTTGAAGTGGATCATACTCCGAAAATTATTCGCGCTATTTCCGATGAAAAGAAAACCGTAGTGGTGCAAGTGGCGCCCGCAGTGCGCGTTGCACTCGGCGAAGAGTTCGGCATGAAACCCGGATCTATCGTTACCGGTAAATTAACCGCCGCACTAAAAGCGCTCGGATTTGACTATGTTTTTGATACCGATTGGAGCGCCGACCTAACCATTATGGAAGAAGGAACCGAGTTGATTGACAGATTGACCCGCCATTTAAAAGGTGATAAGGATGTGAAATTGCCACTGTTAACCTCTTGCTGTCCTGCATGGGTAAACTTCTTTGAATATCACTTCCCTGATCTGAAAGAGATACCTTCTACCGCAAAATCGCCGCAGCAAATGTTTGGCGCTATTGCCAAATCATTTTTTGCCGATAAAATTGGCGTGAAACGTGAAGATATGATAGTAGTTTCCGTAATGCCTTGTTTAGCAAAGAAATATGAATGCGCCCGCGATGAATTTAAAGTAAATGGAAATCCTGATGTGGACTTCTCTATCTCTACTCGCGAATTAGCCACATTAATCAAACAGGCAAATATTGATTTTAACTCATTGGAAGAGACTCCTTTCGATTCCCCGTTAGGCGAATCTACCGGCGCCGCCGTAATTTTCGGAACTACTGGAGGCGTGATAGAAGCCGCTGTAAGAACCGCTTACGAAGTGATTACAAAAAAACAACTTCCCAAAATTGATTTTACCGAACTTCGCGGTTTGGAAGGTGTACGCTCGGCAACTATTGATGTGGACGGATTGCCGCTCAACATCGGTATTGCACACGGATTGAGCAATGCCCGCAGGTTGTTGAACGATATTAAAGAAGGAAAATCACAATTTCATGCAATTGAAGTGATGGCATGTCCGGGGGGATGTATTGATGGAGGCGGACAACCGTTGCACCATGGCAACAGCGATATTATTAAAGCCCGTTGGGAAGCTATTTATGAAGCCGACAGAAATATGCCTGTCAGAAAATCTCACGAAAACCCATCCATTAAAGAAATTTATAAAGATTTCTTAGGCGAACCCTGCGGACACAAATCCCACGAGTTGCTTCATACACACTACTTCGATAAAGCCAAAGTAATTGAAATTAAGTTGGATTAATAAGCAAGAAGAGTGATTATGAATCCTAAAATAAAAGAAATAAAAGAACAGTTAGAGCAGTTTCGTGTAGAAGCAGGCGAGCATTTAGAACAGTTTCGATTGCAGTTTCTCAGTAAAAAAAGTGATTTGCAACAGTTGCTCGGCGAAATCAAAGAGGTAACACCCGATTTGCGTAAAGAATTTGGGCAAGCAGTGAACAATTTAAAACAGTATGCGCAAGAATTGTACGAGATGCACAAAAACAGAGTGGAAAACGAAGCCACTGTTTTTAATTCGGAAATTGATGTAACTCGACCAGCAACCCTTTATTCACTTGGCGCCATGCACCCTGTTTCTATTGTAATGAATGAAGTGTGTGAAATTTTCGAAAAGATTGGTTTTTCATCTGTTTCTGGTCCTGATATTGAAGATGATTGGCACGTTTTTTCGGCGTTGAATTTTCCGTTAGAACATCCGGCGCGAGATATGCAAGATACTTTCTTTGTAAATGTAAATCCTGAGTTTTTGCTTCGCACGCACACTTCTTCACTGCAAGTGCGTACAATGGAAAGTTGTCCGCCGCCCATTCGGGTGATTTGTCCGGGCAGAGTATATCGCAACGAAACTATTACCGCACGTTCTCACTGTATTTTTCATCAAGTTGAAGGATTGTATATTGCCAATGAAGTCTCTTTTGCTGAAATGAAACAAGTGTTGTTATTTTTTGCACAAGAGATGTTTGGAACTGATACCAAGATTCGACTGCGTCCTTCTTATTTTCCTTTTACAGAGCCTTCTGCAGAGATGGATATTGAATGTAAGATTTGTGGAGGAAAAGGTTGTAATGTGTGCAAACAATCCGGTTGGGTAGAGATACTCGGATGTGGAATGGTAGACCCCAACGTTTTAGATAACTGTGGTATCAATTCCAAAGAATACAGCGGATACGCTTTCGGCATGGGAATTGAACGTATGGCAATGCTCAAATATAAAATCAACGACATCCGCCTCTTTTTTGAAAACGACGTAAGGTTTTTGGGACAGTTTGCCAACGCGTAATGGTGATGAGATAATGAAAGTCAAAACATATTTTTTCCCCGACTTTTTTTTATTCGGGACAAAGTATGGTTTAAAACACAAATTTATATCAATCTTATATCACTAACTTTCTGAAAATCGTTTTATTCTACTGATTATCAGTTGGTTAAATATTTTTTGTCGGGATGACAAGATTCGAACTTGCGGCCTCTTCGTCCCGAACGAAGCGCGCTACCGGGCTGCGCTACATCCCGCTCCTAAAAAGATTGGCAAAAATATACTTTTTAGGAATTAATTTTATTTTCGCGCAAAATTTTAAAATTTATTGTAAGTATTAAATGAAAAAATCTTTTTACAAATACATCGCCCAAACTTCCGATGCACCTCTTGCTCTTGAAATAGAACGCGCAGAAGGGATTTACTTTTACGATACATTTGGAAAAAAATATTTAGACCTTATTGCCGGAATTTCCGTTTGTAATATGGGACACTCACATCCTGCAATTATCAATGCTGTTAAAGAACAGGCAGAAAAGTATATGCACTTGATGGTGTATGGCGAACTTATTCAAAAACCCCAAGTAGAATTAGCAGAAAAACTGTGTTCGTTTTTGCCGGCATCTTTAAACTCTGTGTTTTTTGTTAATTCCGGCTCTGAGGCAGTGGAAGGCGCGTTAAAATTAGCCAAACGTTATTCAGGGCGTAAAGAACTGATACACTTTGAAAATGCCTATCACGGAAGTTCGCACGGTGCCATGAGTATGATGAGTAATGAAACATACAAAAACGCTTTCCAACCCTTATTACCAGATACCAAAGCCATTCGTTTCGGATTGGAAGAAGATTTACAGATAATTACAGAAGAAACCGCAGCCATTATTGCGGAATTGATTCAAGGAGAAGCAGGCATAAGAATTGCCACCACAGAATATTGGAAAAAACTGAGACAACGCTGTGAAGAAACCGGAACTTTACTCATTGCAGACGAAATTCAAACAGGCTTAGGGCGCACAGGAAAACTGTTTGCCTTTGAGCATTATGATATTACTCCTGATATTCTGTTGCTCGGAAAAGCATTTGGCGGCGGTATGCCGTTGGGCGCATTTATAGCAGAAAAAAAAATAATGAACGTGCTTACTCACCATCCTGTGTTAGGGCATATTACCACTTTTGGCGGACATCCGGTGTGTTGTGCCGCAGGCTTAGCACATCTGAAACTCATTACAGAAAACAAAATGTGGAAAAATGCAGAGATGATCGGGAAAAAATTGGAAACTATTCTTTGGAATATTCATCATGTAAAAGAGATTCGCAGAAAAGGATTTATGATTGCGGTAGATTTTCATGACAAAGAAATAAACTTTAAAACTTTATATTCATTTTTAGAAAAAGGTCTTTTTTCCGATTGGTTTTTGTGGTGTGATACTGCTTTACGTATTGCGCCACCGTTGATTTTTAATGAAGAAAATTTAGAAGAAATTGAAACCATACTAAAATATTAAGAACACCCAACAACATTGCAAAAACAAAGTTATTAATGGATGACGTTTTTTTCTGTTAATTCTATGGTCTTTCATGGTGCAAAAATAAGATAAAAATGATTTCTTCATAATAAATTTAATTTATTGATTACGAGGCAAATATATAAAAAAATATCCTTACGTTCAGCATATAAAATATTAACAAACAACTGTTTATAACTAATAATCAAATTAAATTCTCTGTGAAACTTTATGCTTCTCTGTGAACTCTGTGTTGAATCAAAAAATCAGGTAATAAGGTTATAATTTTCTTTGTATCTTATTGCTACTAAAGTGTTTTAATATTTTTTAAGGTAAAAATCAGATCTCATATAAAACCATAATCAAAAATCATCTTTTATTTTTAATGATTTTGCTCTGGAAAAAATAGGTATCAAAAACACTATATTAGAAAAAAGTATATTTTTGCACCCCTTAAAATGAAACATAAAAATGTAAGCCGTTGTAGCTCAGTGGTAGAGCACTTCCTTGGTAAGGAAGGGGTCACGAGTTCAACTCTCGTCAATGGCTCAAAAATGAATAAAAACAACCTCTATTCTTATAAAATAGATTTAATAATTTAATAACCTTTAATTGATAAAACAATGGCAAAAGAAAAATTTGAACGCTCCAAACCCCACGTAAATGTGGGAACCATTGGCCATATTGACCATGGTAAAACAACCTTAACTGCCGCTATTACTATGGTATTAGCAGATAAAGGACTATCCGAAGTACGTAGTTTTGACTCCATCGACAACGCTCCGGAAGAAAAAGAACGCGGTATCACTATTAACACAGCACACGTTGAGTATCAAACCGCAAATCGTCACTATGCTCACGTGGACTGTCCCGGACACGCCGACTATATTAAAAACATGGTAACCGGCGCTGCGCAAATGGACGGCGCTATTATCGTAGTGGCTGCAACCGATGGACCTATGCCCCAAACTCGCGAACATATCTTGTTGGCACGTCAGGTAGGCGTTCCTAAATTGGTGGTTTTTATGAACAAAGTTGACTTAGTGGATGACTCCGAACTTCTTGAACTCGTGGAAATGGAAATTCGTGAACTCTTATCATTCTATGGCTTTGACGGTGACAACACCCCTGTTATTCAAGGTTCAGCACTAGGTGGATTGAATAAAGAACCTCAATGGGTAGAAAAAATTATGGAACTTATGGATGCTGTAGATACCTACATTCCGCTTCCTGTTCGGGATAAAGATAAAGAATTTTTAATGCCCGTTGAAGACGTATTCTCCATTACCGGACGTGGTACGGTTGCCACCGGAAGAATTGAAACAGGCGTTATTCACACCAGCGACCCCGTAGATATTATCGGTATGGGCGCAGAAAAATTGAAATCTGTGGTTACCGGAGTAGAAATGTTCCGCAAAATTTTGGATACCGGTGAAGCCGGCGATAATGTTGGTCTTTTACTTCGCGGTATTGATAAAGATGAAATCCGTAGAGGTATGGTAATCGCAAAACCAGGTTCTATTAAACCTCACAAAGAGTTTGAAGCCGAAGTTTATATCTTGAAAAAAGAGGAAGGCGGCCGTCACACTCCATTCCATACCAAATACCGCCCGCAGTTCTATTTCCGTACAACTGACGTAACAGGTGAAGTTATGCTTCCCGCAGGCGTAGAAATGGTTATGCCCGGCGACAACTTGACTATCACTGTGAGATTGTTATCTGAAATCGCTATCAACTTAGGACTTCGTTTCGCTATCCGCGAAGGTGGACGTACAGTGGGAGCAGGACAAGTAACAAAAATTTTAGATTAATACAAATTTTGTATGGGCAACAAATGTTTTGCTTATACAAAATAGGGGAATAGTTTAAGGGTAGAACAGCGGTCTCCAAAACCGTCGGTGGGAGTTCGAATCTCTCTTCCCCTGCAAAGGTAGCAATGTTGAAAACATGTTCATTGCCTGAGGTAGTTGCCTTCAAAGAAAGCGTTTTTTTACCACAAAGTGCGCAAAGGAAACGCAAAATACGCAAAGTACGCAAAGATGGTATAACGCAACTTGGAGTTCCACCGTTTACGAAAAAGGCATAGAAGGTATATTATCTGCAAAACTTTGTGTTTGGGATATGAAAATTTATGTGGACGGAACACCCATTACCCCTTGGATGGATTTAAATCACACTTCAAGTACATTAAAACCGGACGATAAAAAAGATCTCATTATTACTTTCGGGGCAGATGATATTGTTGAAAAATGTGAGAAAAAAGCAAAACTGTATTTCCATTCTACCGATTTTTATAAAGAAAAAACCATTCTTGACGTAACCGTGAACTTTCTTGTGGGGATAGATGAATTAACAGTATCGGATATTAAGGTTTATCCGAATCCAACAACGGGAGAATTACGAGTTACAAGTTATGAGTTGCCAGTTACATGGATTGAAGTATTTGATATTTACGGAAGAAAGCAGAATGCAGAAAGCAGAATGCAGAAAGCAGAAAAGGAGATAGTAATGGATATTCGGAATTTGCTTTCGGGAGTTTACTTATTAAAAATATTCACAGAGGCAGGGGTAGTAGTGAATTTTCCCCTCTCTTAAATAATATTCTTATCACCATTCTTCCCCATATAAGGCAATAATCTCATCCGGAGATTGTCCTAAATATTGAAGATAAGATTCAACATTCATAGCAAGCGTATCTGCGGAGTATTTTGCTATAAATTCTCTGTAATAAAATTCAGCATTTTCATAATCATGGAGAATATCAGCATATACAACCCCTTTATTAAGAATGCAATTTTTTACTCTGTTAAATTCAGGATAAACATTCAAAATATTATCGAAAATAATTAAGGCTTTTTGGCTATACAATATTGTTTCCTCTGAATTATCAGAGTTTTTTGCTACAGCCATGGCTAATAGCCCTGCCTTAAAGAGAAATTCAGCCGCCATTGGATCCTCGGGATAAGTATTACAAAATTCTTCCACTTTGAAAATGTATTCTTGTGAAATCAAAGGATCATATTCGCTTACATTATTCAATGAATCAATTTGTTGTAATAATTGCAGCACACATGTTTGCGATTTTCCCTTTTGCTGTAGTAGCGTATTATTTGTTTCTCTGTGACAGCTTATTCCCATAATTAATAAAAAAAAGGAAATGCAAATCAATATTTTCTGTTTCATAATTAATTAAATTTTGATTTATATTTTGGCTTCGTTTTACCGGAAGCAATATCGTTTAATTTTTTCTTTACAATCATTTTTCTGATAGAAGAAAGTCGGTCTGTAAAAACATGACCTTCCAAATGATCTAATTCATGTAGAATCACCCTGGCTGCCAATCCTTTAAAATGTGTTGTTTTTCTTTCAAATTCGCTATTAAAGTAAGTGAGAATAATTTCTGATTTTCTAACCACATCTTCTCTAATTTCCGGCAAACTTAAACAACCTTCGTTAAAAGTAAAATCCTCTCCCAAAATTTCCACCACTTCGGGATTAATAAAAGCCTCTTTAAGTAACTCAACATCAGGATATGATTCTTTAAAACCATAGGTATCAATAACAAATAATCTCCATGCTTGTCCTACTTGCGGAGCGGCAAGTCCTACTCCTTCAGCATGATACATAGTTTCAAACATTTCATCAATAAATTCTTGCAAATTTGGTTTATTAAGAGAAACTTCGCTTGCTTTTTTTCTTAATGCAGGATGTCCGAATACGCAAATAGTCAACATAGTGTTTAGTGTTTATTTTTTAATTGATTGTAAGTACCCTTGCAGGATAATAGTGGCGCTAATTTTATCAATGAGTGCTTTATTGGTGCGTGTTTTTTTATTTACACCTGCGTCTATTAGCGTTTGAAAAGCCATCTTTGAGGTAAAACGTTCATCAAAACGTTCAATTTTAATATTCTGTAACTCTTTTTTTAAGCGATTCACAAAAGGTTCAATAAAACGGGCGGCATCTGAATTAGTATTATTCATGGTTTTGGGCTCTCCCACCACAATCGTTTCTACATTTTCTTTTGCGATGTAGTTTACTAAATAGTCAAACGCTTTTGAAACACGTATTGTTTCCAATGCATGAGCACAAATTTGCAATTCATCTGTAACTGCAAATCCTACTCTTTTTTGTCCATAATCAATGGATAAAATTCTACCCATACATTTTCTTTGTTTTGAGCCACCTTGCGGACTTGAACCGCAGACCTACGCATTACGAATGCGTTGCTCTACCAACTGAGCTAAGGTGGCAGTTAGGAGCGGCAAAAATATATGAAAATTTGAAAAATAGATTTATAAAAAGAATAATTTTTGTTCTTTAATATCATAATAATATTATTTTTGCCATGCAATATACGAAAGTATTCTAATGCGTTCAATTAATAATAAAAAAAATTATGACTTATAAATGTGTAATTATTGGTGGAGGACCTGCTGGATATACTGCTGGAATTTACGCTTCAAGGGCAGGAATAAATCCTGTGATCTATGAAGGTATGCAACCTGGTGGACAATTGACAATTACTTCTGAAGTAGAAAATTTTCCAGGTTATCCTAATGAAGAATCGGGTCCTGTAATTATGGATAATTTTAAAAAACAAGCATTACGTTTAGGAACTGACATAAGGTCGGGTGAGATAACTGAAGTTAATTTTTCAAAATACCCTTTTCGTATGGTGGTGGACTATGAGCATGAAATTTTTTCAGAAACTGTTATTATTGCTACTGGAGCAAAAGCACGTTGGCTTGGGTTGGATAGCGAAGAACAATATAGAGGATTTGGAGTTTCAACATGTGCCACCTGTGATGGCGCATTCTTTAAAGGAAAAACTGTTGCTGTGATTGGGGGGGGAGATACTGCGTTAGAAGAAGCATACTATCTATCCAAAATAGCCGCAAAAGTATATCTTATACACCGCCGAGACAACTTCAGAGCTACAAAAGTACTGCAAGATAGAATATTTAAAACATCAAATATTGAATTGGTAATGGATACTATTACTATTGAGATAATAGGAGTGAAAAATGGATTTTCGAGAAAAGTAACAGGTTTACGAATTCAAAATACGAAAACAGAATTGTTGACCGAGATTGCTTTAGATGGTATTTTTGTTGCAATAGGTGTAACACCTGTAACAGATCTTTTTGTTGGACAATTGGAATTAGATGAACAGAAATACATAAAAACAAAAGGAGAAAGACCACTTACGAGTATATCGGGAGTTTTTGCAGCGGGTGATGTACAAGACCCTTTCTATCGGCAAGCATGTACGGCAGCGGCTTCAGGATGCAAAGCAGCAATAGAAGCAGAACGCTTTCTTGCAGCATTATCTTAATTTAAAAAATGATATGTATGTAAAAAAATATTCAGTGCATATCCTTGTTTGTAACTTTTGAAATCTAATCACTAACAATGCCCCTCATCACTCCCCAGGACATCGTGCGCCAATCGAACAAATTGAGAAGATCGTTTTCTAAATTGATGATGAATGTGTTAGGATTTAATAAATTAAACGATTCTTACGCCGCCACCGCTGAGTATTTGGGCAACGATGTTACTGCGCATTATCTCTTCCAACATAATATTAAATATATAGTAGATGAAACTAATTTGAAAAATGTTCCCGAAAAAGGAAGTTGCGTTTTAATTTGCAATCACCCCACAGGAATGTTAGATGGCATAGTTCTCATTGATTTAATTTCCAGAATTCGCCCGGATGTAAAATTCTTGGGTAATTTTCTTCTGGGAAGAATGGATGTTTTGGAAAAGTTTTTTATTGAAGTAGACCCATTTGATTCCAAAAGTTCTCAAAATATTAAAGGGATAAAAACAGCGCTGCAACATATAAAAGAGGGAAACTGTCTGGCAATGTTTCCGGCTGGCGAAGTATCTACTGTTCACGGGTTTAGAATACAGGATAAAAAATGGCCCAACTCTATGATGAAATTTATTCGAAAGGTAAAGGCGCCTATTGTTCCTATGTTTATGTCGGGAAAAAATTCCCTTTCTTTTCATATTTTGGGATTTCTTCATCCCATTTTTCGAACCATTCAGTTGGTGCGCCAATTCAATAGAAAAGATAATACTACGGTAAGAGTTGCCATCGGTGCGCCCATTTTGCCTGTACGCACCGCTTCTTTAAACAATAAAGAGTATGCCGATTTTGTGAGAATGAATGTGGATCTGTTGCGAAAAACGATTACTGAAAAAACAGATACGCCAAAAACTACCAACATGATGATTGCCCCCATTGCGCAATCTCAAAATAAAGATTTGATTGTTAGTGAAATAAATGAAATAAAAAAAGAACACACCCTCTTTCAACAGGGCCCTTTTACTTTGTTGTTTGCACATCCTAAAAAACTTAACTATGTAATTGAAGAGATAGGAAGATTGCGAGAGATCACTTTTAGAGAAGTGGGCGAAGGCACGAATAAAACGCTTGACCTTGACAAATACGATGAATATTATCACCAACTTTTTATTTGGGATGAAGAGCACGAAACTATTGTAGGCGCTTACCGAATTGGAATGGGGAGTGAAATTATTACAAAATATGGAAGAAAAGGGTTTTATACCGATTCTATGTTTCAGTTAGGCAAACCTTTAAATCCTGTTTTGCATAAAGCGGTGGAGTTGGGACGCTCGTTCATTATTAAACCCTATCAAGGAAACTCCGTAACGCTTATGTTGTTGTGGAAAGGAATTTTGCAAGTGTTGTTAGAAAACGATGAATATCGCTATCTGATTGGTCCCGTTTCTATCTCTAATGATTATTCCGATATTTCTAAAACATTGATTGAAAGATATATCAAAAAACATCATTTTGATTATTACAATGGAAAATTTGTAAATCCTGTTCATCCGCTACCCAAAGAAAAATTCGGTTTTGTAAAAAGTTATTTAAAAGATGTGAACAGTTTGGAACTTTTGGATAAACTGATTATTGATTTGGAAAACAAACAGCGCGGGTTGCCTGTGTTGGTGAAAAGATATTTACAATTAGGAAGTAAAGTGTTGGCGTTTAATATAGATGTGGATTTTAACAATTGTGTGGATGCTTTAATTTTGTTGGATTTAAAGAATGTGCCCGAAAAAACATTAACCATGCTTTCTAAAGATATGAATATAAATGCAGTAGAAAGATTTCAAAAACTTCAATAAATGGATGATTTTTTTTATTTGGGTGTAATTACCAAAACTTTCGGTTATAAAGGGCAAGTAGTGATCTATTTAGATACAGATGAACCTGAAAAATACAAAACGTTAGATGCAGTGTTCTTGAAAGATACAGATGAGATGTTGCCTTATATGATTGAAGAGTTTATTTACAAAGGCGCCAATCAGGCAATCGTAAAATTTGCGGATACAGATGGCGAAGATGCCAAAAACTTACTAAAAGCGGAACTCTATTTACCCATGAGTGATTTACCTCCTTTAACAGGAAATAAGTTCTATTTTCATGAAGTAATTGGTTTTGATGTGATAGACAAAGAAAAGGGAAATATTGGGAAATGTCTTGATTTTATGGAAATAAGTCATCAGCCTATCATGCAAATTGACTATAACGGAACTGAGATTTTAATTCCTGCGGTAGATGATATTTTTGAAACGGTGGACAGAGATAACAAAACGATTACTATTTCTGCGCCGGAGGGGTTGATAGAGATTTATTTACAATGAATAATATCTCTTACCAAACAATCTCTGTTTTTCCAATATTTCGTAAAATATCATTTGTCTTTGAGAAATGCTTACATCCAAAAAATCCTGCGTGCGCCGATAATGGTGAGGGATGCACTGTTTCCAAAATGTAATGTTTTGTTCGATCAATAAGCATGGCTTTAGCGCGAGCATAGTTTCCCCATAATAGAAAAACCAATCCTTCCCGTTGTTTAGAGAGTTGTTGAATCACAGCATCTGTAAACTGTTCCCACCCTTTATTTTGATGCGATCCGGCTTGATGTGCGCGAACGGTAAGAGTGGCATTAAGTAAAAACACGCCCTGCATTGCCCAACGGGTTAAATTACCACTAACAGGAATTGATACACCCACATCATCGTGAAGTTCTTTAAAAATGTTAATCAATGATTTAGGATGCGGCACGCCATCTGGAACCGAAAAACACAAACCATGTGCTTGTCCAAAATCATGATACGGATCTTGACCTAATATCACCACTTTTACCTCTTGAAATGGCGTAAGATTAAACGCATTAAAAATGAATTTTCCGAAAGGAAAAACGGTAAACATTTTCTTTTCTTCAATTAGAAAAACCTTTAACTGTGCAAAAGAGGGAGCGGCAAACGCCTCTGCAAGCACCTCTTTCCATGAGGATTCAATTTGAGGGGTAATAGTCATAATAAAAAAAATATTATTCTTTCTTAAAAGTAAACTCCATTTTTAGCTATGCACTCTCAATCTCACACCGTCGTATTCAGTGTAATATTGTCTTAATGGATATTTTGAAGATCCCGTAATTACGCTTCCATCTAAAATGTTGTACAATGTACTGCATTTTTCACAACGTAAAGTTATTCCGTCATTTTCCACAGAAACTCTTGGCGCGTCAGCATCATCCCAATCGTAGGGACAAGAACGGTCAAATGCGCTGAATCCCATCAATTCACCTATCCTATATACTACAATCCCTTTCCTGTTTACGCCGCCTGTAAAATACATGTGTCCACCGTCGTAATTCAAATCTAAATACATAACATCATTAGGATAAATAGAAAAATTGACATAAACTTTTGGCATAGGGTTATCATACTTTACACAACTATAGGGTAGACAAAAAAATAGTGCTAATAAAATTCGAGCTATATTTTTCATTATAAGATTTAAAATTTCAAGTTATGAGTTACGAGTTACAAGTTCTGCTTAAACCACTAATCACTAATCACCCTTCTCTCCCATCTGTCCTGCTGCATATTTTTTATCAATTTCAATTTTCTTTTGTTTAGAAGATGGAAATTCATACATGGCGTTTGTCATAATTCTTTCCATAATTGAGCGTAAACCTCGCGCACCTAACTTCAAAGAAATGGTTTTATCCACAATATAATCAATCGCATCTTCGGTAAAAGTCAATTCTATTCCATCGAAAATAAATAAACGTTCATATTGTTTAATTAGTGCATTTTTGGGTTCAAGTAAAATTCGTTTCAACGCATCTTTATCTAAAGAAGAAAGGTAAGTAATCATGGGGAAACGTCCACACAGTTCTGGAATCAATCCGAAATTTTTTAAATCTTGGGCTGTGATATACTGCATCATATTGTTTTTATCCAACACTCTGTTTTCCTGATTATACCCTATCCTATTAGTATTCAATCGTTCTGCAATAATCTTATCCATTTGATTGAATGCGCCGCTTGCGATAAACAGAATATTTTGGGTATTCACCACAATAAATTTTTGTTCGGGGTGTTTTCTACCCCCCTCTGGCGGAACATTCACGGTTGCACCTTCTAACAGTTTTAACATTGCCTGTTGCACGCCCTCACCCGAAACATCACGAGTAATGGATGGATTATCTGCTCCTTTACGTGCAATTTTGTCAATTTCATCAATAAACACAATGCCGCATTCTGCTTTTTCAACGTTATAGTCAGCGGCTTGTAATAATCGAGAAAGAATGCTTTCCACATCTTCGCCCACGTAGCCGGCTTCGGTAAATACAGTGGCGTCTGCAATACAAAACGGCACATCTAACAAACGCGCAATAGTTCTTGCCAACAATGTTTTACCGGTTCCTGTTTCTCCTACCAGCATAATATTCGATTTTTCCAGTTCTACATCGTTGTTATCTTGCGCCGCATGAAGTAGTCGTTTATAATGATTATACACTGCCACTGCAATCACTTTTTTTGCCTCTTCCTGCCCTATGACATATTCGTCTAATTTTTCTTTAATTTCGATAGGTTTTAGTAACTTGAATTTTAGTTCTCTTTTTTTATTTTTTTCGGCGTGAATATGGTTTTCTCTAACTATATTGCTAACAGTTTCACAGCATTCATCACACATTAAAGCGTCAATTCCATTTACGTGAAATTCGTTTCTTTTTATTGGACGCCCGCAAAACGAGCAAAATAGGGTTTCTTTTCTTGGCATTTTTTTTGTATTTATTAATAACGTTCATACATTGCTTCAAACGTTTGGGTGAGTACATTGGCAATCTCTTTAGCGCCTTTGGTAGTGAAATGTACGTAATCGTTTCCAGCCCATCCTTTTTTTACCCATGCTTTCATAGAATTGGCGCCTCCCATCACTTTATACATGTTCCAAAATGCAGCGCCCGATTTAGGAATTTCCGCGCTAAGCTGCGCAACCAAATAGGGTAGATGTTTGTACGTTTTCAGTTCGCCATCCACCACCGAAAGCATATCGGAGGGACCAATAAACAGAATGGGAATATCAGGCACAACCCGTTGTAAATATTTAATTTGCGAGATAATGTTTGTTACATAAATATCCACGCTTTTTTCACCCGACAGCCCCGGCACCGCATTTCCTCCATATTGCAAAACAATCATTCCCACATCCATCAATTTCAAAGTTTCCCGCATCAGTGAATCATTCATAGAAGTAAAATGCAATCCGTTTGCGCCGCGCATCGCAATATTGTCCACTGCAACACCAAAACCATCATCCATCAAAACGCCATAAATATTAGCGTTTCCTTTCATATCAATGGAAAATGATTGGGTAGAAAAATGTAACGGAAAATCCAATAACTGAATACCCAACGAATCTGCCGCTACTTGATATTTGGTTTGATTGGTTTTATCTGTCAATTCAGCACTGAAACTTCCTTTTAAATTATTAATTAACAATGATATATTTGAATAATTATCCCTTCGATCTGTTTCCCCTTTTCTATTTATTATGCTTGCGGTAAAACTGTTTTTACCATCTATTCTAAACATTTTAGCCAACGGACCGTAGTCGTTTTCTTTGTTTTTTCGCGTTTCGCCCCAAAGAGAAAAGCAGGAGTAATCGCCAGAATAACTTTGGTTTAAAGCGCCGGTAGGAATCGTTTGATGATAGGGAACCATTCCAACGCCTCCACCTCCAAATTTTTGTTGAAAAAATTGTCTTAAATTATTGCTAAATCTATCTAATTCAATTTGAGAATCACCATAATATAAAACTCTTACAATCTTATGCTGCGCTCTTGCGTTCTCGGCTTTTTCAAAAAAAGTATTAAAATAGGATAGATTTCCTTGTGGCAATTCGAAAGTGGATTCCATTTTTTCAAGCGCTGCTACTAAATAATTAGCCGTATCTTTTGTAACGCTTTTTTTAGTAGATGTGTCAATAGCAACAACATCATCCGTAATAGCAGTAATTTTCCATTGTTTAAGAATCTCTTCGGGGTCTTCGTCAAAATCTTGTGAGTGCGTCATAATTTCTGTTAAAGAAGGAAATCGTAACGTTTTAGAAAACAGCGTAATTCCGTTAGTGGGAAATAAAACCGCGATGAGCGCTAAACAGGCGATCACGATGATGATAAAAAGTAGAATTTTTTGCGGTTTCATCTCATTCAATTAACTATCAAAGAATTTAATATTGTTCATAATGTCTGATATTTTAAAACCTTTACTTGATAGAAAACGTACCAATTTAGGAAAAGTTGTTTTCGATAATTCGTTATTTTTTTTCCATTTTTCTATATTTTTCTGCAACTGTTCGTTCCAGTCTGTTTTTTCAATATTATTTAATGCATTATGAATAATATCATTAGAAATACCTTTTTGTTGTAAATGAAATTTAATTTTGGCATATCCCCATCCTTTGGTTTTTAATTTTGCATTCACATAATTTTCAGCAAAACGTTCTTCGTTTAAAAAATCTTCAGCAATTAATTGGTTAATAATAGTTGCTATTTCATCTTCAGAAAGGATAGCGCCTTTTAATTTAGTTCTTACTTCTGCTATAGATCGGTCTTGGTAGGCGCAAAATTTTAGGATTTTTGAAAGCGTAAACATTGAAACAATAGCGTCTTAAAATTCATCAACCAAATTACAAATATCCAAAAACACTTTTTCCACAGATTGTATTCCATTTACTTGAAGAAGTTTATTTTGATTTTGGTAATGCGCAATGAGAGGTTTTGTTTGCGCTTCGTAATTCATAATACGTTGGCGAATCACTTCGGGAGTGTCGTCAGTACGTTTTAGTTCTATTGCTCTTTTTGAAAGTCGCTCCACAATTATTTTTTCATCTACTTCTATATAAACTGCCATAGATACAGGAATGGTGTGCGGATATTCAATTCCTTCCATCATTTTTGCCTGCTCTATAGTGCGCGGCACTCCATCTAAAAGAAAACCTTTTGTTTTTTCACAGGAGATGCAAAATTGGTATAAAAGGTCTAATGTCATTTCATCAGGGCAAAGCAATCCCTGTTCAATGAGTTGTTTTGCTTTTAATCCGATGGGAGAACCCGAAGCAATCTCATTACGATAGAGATCCCCCGTGGATACATGTTGCAGGTTGTATTTTTGTTTTAACAAGTTTGCCTGTGTTCCTTTTCCGGATCCGGGCGCGCCTAATAAAACAATGTTGAAATAGTTGGATGTTGTCATATTTAAAATTTTAATGAAAGTCCTATTCCGTCTTGATTAGCATTCAAATAAATTGCAGATTGTGCATTAAGGTCTAATAATTTGCCGGCTCTATAAATTTGGTTCCAACCTCTAATAATAAAGAACAGGCTGGTAGCGGCAGTAACTCCTCCTGTAATGTAGCATGCAGTTTTTCCGGCGTCGGCATTAACCCAAAACGCACCCATGCAAATTATTCCAGTTCCAACAAGGGCTAATCCGGCACCGAGATAGGTATTTCGCGCTGCTTTTCGCAGGTATGCTCCTGCCGTATTTTGATTGTTAAACATATCGGTGGTAACGGCATCCAACCCTTGAAATTTATACACTTCATAAGGCGTCATTTCACGCGCACAACGTTTTAAGTCTTCTATTAACGATTTTTTTAAGGTAGTGATTGCAAATCCATTGTCAATAACTACCGATTCACTGTCTTCGCTAAGCAATTTACAAAAGAGAGTATCCTTTTTTGCATTGTTATCTTCCATATTTAGAACAATGTAGTCAATACAATTTTGAGAAAAAAGTTGAAAACTGATGAATAAAAAAGCGATGATTGAGAACTGTTTCATAATGATTATGGGTTGAATTGTGTAACATTGTTTTAACGCTGCAAATAAACATGAAATTGTAATAATGGTAATTTAACCAAAAAAAATATCAAAAAAAAAAAATCTACATTTCTTTTAAATATTTTACTATATTTGCCGCCCACAAAAATTGTATATGTACAAATAGGTTTTTGGTGTTGGTTTTATTTGTAATGTGCTTTATATTAGTTGTTTAAAAATAAAGTTCTGTGTTGGTAATAAATAGTGAGTTGGTAAAAATTGAACCGTTTTCTTCCGAAAATTGATACAATACAGTTTCAAAAATTGATAATAATTAAAAAAAATAGTTGAAAGATGAAAAAAGTAGTGAATTATTTTAAGTCAACTTACGATGAGTTGGTTCACAAAGTAACGTGGCCCTCAATGAAAGATCTTCAAAATAGCGTTATTGTGGTGTCCATTGCTTCCCTTATCATTGCACTCATTGTGTTTTTGATGGACAGTTTCCTTAACGCAGGCATTCATGCCTTATTCCCCGCCATGTAGTTTTTCACCTAAATTGGTATTTTATCCATTACACTTTGAATATGGCAGAAATTGAAAAAAAGTGGTATGTCATTCGTGCCGTTACAGGAACTGAAAAAAAGGTTAAGTCGAATATCGAAAGTGAGATTCAGTCTTCCTCTTATGTTAGAGATCTCGTAACCCGCGTACTCATCCCCACAGAAAAAATTTACCAAATTCGCAACGGTAAAAAAGTGAGCAAAGAACGCAATTTCTTTCCTGGGTACGTATTCGTTGAAGCGATTATGACCGCAGAAGTGAAGCATACGTTGCTCATCGTTCCTGGTGTGCTTGGCTTTGTAGGCTGTAAACGTAAAATAGATGCGCCTATCCCGCTACGCCCCATAGAGGTAACCCGAATGCTTGGTAAAGTAGATGAATTGTTAGAACAAGACGCTACTTACGCCACCCCATTCATCGTTGGCGAAGAGATCAAAGTAATTGATGGACCATTCAACACTTTTACCGGTACCATTGAAGAAGTGAACACCGAAAAAAAGAAACTGAAAGTTATGGTGAAAATTTTTGGTCGTAAAACTCCTCTCGAATTAAGTTTTATGCAAGTTGAAAAAACGTAATACCAATTCTCAAATAGTTACAAACAATTAAAAACAAACCAATGGCAAAAGAAGTAGCTGCACTAATTAAGTTACAAATCAAAGGAGGCGCTGCCAATCCATCGCCGCCCGTGGGTCCTGCATTAGGCGCCAAAGGGGTGAATATTATGGAGTTTTGTAAACAGTTTAATGCCCGTACCCAAGAACAAGCCGGAAAGGTAGTTCCCGTCGTTATTACTGTTTATAAAGATAAGTCATTCGACTTTATTACCAAAACCCCGCCGGTTCCGGTTCAATTAATGGAAGTTACCAAAATTCAAAAAGGCTCGAAAGAACCCAACCGAAACAAAGTGGCTAACGTTACATGGGATCAAGTGCGTACTATTGCTGAATCAAAGATGGTTGACCTAAACTGTTTCACAGTAGAGGAAGCCATGGGCATGGTTGCCGGAACTGCAAGAAGTATGGGAATTACCGTAAAAGGTGGAACAGATCCCTTTGAACAAAATTAATCATTAAGTAATAACAAAATCAACATGGCAAAAATATCTAAAAAACGCAAAGAAGCTCTTGCCAAATTCGACAAAACAAAAGTATATGCTTTGACTGAAGCGGTGGAAGTAGTGAAAAATATTACCTATACCAAATTTGATTCTTCTTTCGACATTGACGTCCGCTTGGGCGTAGATCCTCGAAAAGCGAATCAAATGGTTCGTGGTATTGTTACCCTCCCTCACGGCACCGGAAAAGTTACTCGCGTACTTGCGCTTTGTACACCGGATAAGGAGGAGGAAGCAAAAGCTGCCGGCGCCGACCACGTAGGATTAGATGACTACGTTGAAAAAATTAAAAAAGGTTGGACCGAAGTTGATGTAATCATTACTATGCCCAGCGTCATGCCAAAAATTGGAGCGTTAGGAAAAATATTAGGTCCCCGCGGCTTAATGCCTAACCCTAAATCCGGTACCGTTACTATGGATATCGGAAAGGCAGTTGCTGAAGTAAAAGCCGGTAAAATTGACTTTAAAGTTGATAAATACGGCATTATCCATTCCGGAATCGGAAAAATAAACTTTTCTTCCGACAAACTCATTGAAAATGTGAAAGAAATTATGAGTACCATTATTAAACTTAAACCTACCGCTGCAAAAGGTACTTATGTGAAAAGTATCTATTTGTCAAGTACCATGAGCCCGGGAGTTCAAGTTGATGTAAAATCTGTATCGTAACCCATTAATGCTAAATTAAACGTATGAAACAAGAAGAAAAAAGTCTGATAATAGACGCAATCGCAAAAGATTTAGCCGATTATCCGCATGTTTATATTACTGATATATCCGGATTTACCGTTGAAACCGTAAATCAATTGAGAAGACAGTGCTACCGTAGAAACATTAAATTAAAAGTGGTGAAAAATACGCTTTTAAAACGTGCTATGGCACAATCTTCCGTTGATTATTCGGAAATCTACCCCGCCTTGAAAGGCGTATCTTCTATTATGCTTTCTGAAACAGGAAATGCACCTGCAAAATTAATCAAAGAATTTCGTGCAAAAAACAAAAAACCTTTAGTAAAAGCAGCATTTATAGAAGAATGCACCTATTTTGGCGATGAACTTTTAGATTTTCTCTGTGCAATCAAATCCAGAGAAGAACTTATTGGAGAATTAGTAGGATTACTGCAATCTCCTGCACGTAACGTAATCTCCGCCCTCCAATCAGGCGGTGGAAAGTTGGCAGGAATTGTGAAAACATTATCCGAACGTTAGTTCAAAATTGAAAATTTAAAAATTTAAAAATTTAAAATTCAAAAAATATTTACATATAAATCTTTAAATCTTTAAACCTTAAATCAT
>JGI24702J35022_10000268_pt1 | contig 30025 bp, 44 predicted proteins | sample TergutTh196P4_FD_35022 | JGI IMG/M metagenome (IMG submission 35022)
ATATAATTATTTTTTATGCATTGTTATTTGGTTCGTTCATCTCGAACCATAGTAAAGTTATAGCGTTCCATGCAGCGTGAGCTAAATGGCTTCTGCCGCTTTCTTCATCGCGCGTTTCGCCGCTTCTGCTTGCTGTTAAATGTCTCATTAAAGCGCTGAAATACCTGTCCTTATCTACAAGCTTCCAGTTGTTATCCTCGTACTTCTTTGCCCCATAAGTATAAACATCTACAATAGCTTCTATTGCGTCCCAAGCTAATAAATCCCAGCGTAACTTGTTGTCGTCAAATTTCATTCCTGGTATCATGCACTCACCCCGGAAATTTTATTCCTTCGCACATCGTATGCGTTCGCTAAAATTTGTTCAGACAGATGATGCAATTCTTGTGCGGCAGAATCATCAGGCGGGATATGTCCGTTTAGCCATTCGGAGATTCTTTGTACTGTCCATTTGCGATTTGGTGACACCTTACGGGCGAAGTCTGCAAGCTGCTGTTGTGTAATACTTGCTTGCTTCAGTCGTATTTTCATTGTGATTGTTGGAATTTTTATCACAAGTTCTGCGTTGATATATATAGCATCATCAAGTCCTATGCCCATCTCTCGTTTTAATGCTTCGCTGAAATATTTTATTCCAAGCGGAGTTTTGTATTGTAGTGAAGCGCAAAATCTCTTACGGACTTTGTCATTCTCGAAGCGAATATTGTGCTTCATTTCTGCAATCCTAACAATCTCCTCTTCATTAAGTTGCTCCAAAAAAGTTATATCCATTCTATAGCCAATTTCCGGACCTGCATATAGCCTGTCCCATTTTCGAGATGGTTTACCAAACAGCACTACTGAAAAAAGATGGCTCATACCGTTACCTGCTATTTCGTGTATCTTTTTTATGTCGTAGTAAGTTTGTTTGCGCAGGTCTTGCGCTTCATCAATCATCAGTATTATCTTGAAATTTTTCTTAGCGTATTTACGGAGTTCAGTTGCAAGAAGTTTATACATTCGCTCATTGCCACGCGGAATGTGTGTTTTTGGATTCAGAGATTCAAGAAGGAATCGCATTATAATTCCGATTTTTGTGTAAGGCGAATCAAAACTTTTTACAGTTACGACTCGGAATTTATCCGGATGCGACTGCCAATGTTCTTCTAACAAATCAAACATTGTAGTCTTGCCTGATCCTATCTCTGCTACTACTGCCATCATTCCGTTTCTATCGACACAATGACGAACTGCGTTTTTGATTGCGCGTGTGTTTGTTGTTTCTATTATTTTTTCCGGCATTCTTATTCTCCTTTTAGCTTTTTGTTTGTTTTCATAAAATATAAATAACCTTCCAATTCTGGAACAAAAACATCAAACTCATACCCTCCAGCTTTCTCAAAAAGAAAACAGTACCCGCTTAAAATTTCGATAAACCTATCATCCTCGAATAAATCACAGGAATCAGCAACTACCGAAATAATCTTTTCATCCTCTATTACTTTAATCACATTATTGGGAAAAGAATCATTTAAATCTTTTTCTAATTGAGCGATTAATTCTTCTTTGTTTCTTTCTGACATTTCAAGAATCTCCTTTTTGTTCTATAAGAGTTGTTTTATATTTTGCTAAAGAATTACTAAAAGTAACAACTGTATCGCCGTCGATACTTCCAGTCTCGTATAGTAACATCTCAAATATTGATTTGATCTTATTTATGTAGTCTTGAGGTATCTCTTCTAAGAAGAGACCGTTTTGATTAAGCATCCAATCTATTGCATTATTTACCGACATAAATTTGTCTCTGACAAGCGGAGTGTGAACTTCTTTTGTTGTGAATTTATTAGGCAGATGGCGAACCTTTCCGTCGTCCAGCTCTGGGAGTATATCCTCAAAAATCTGTTTACTGCGCACTTGACCTGCAAGGATATTAACCTCTTCCCTGTTTTTTGCGCCTTCGGATTTTGGGAATGATTTTATATCTTTGAAGCCATGTTCAGATTTACCTTCTATGCAAGATACAATCTTCTTATCAAGAAGCACGCTGTAGCGAAGTCCGCCCTCTCTTACATATGGACGATAAACCTGCACCCTTTGCCCACGCCACGATTCATCTTCTGTAACAAAAAAATATTTGTTATCAATTGAAATGCAGCCATAAGCATCAATGACACGTTCTACGCGTGTTACTGATGCATTTTTAAAACTCTGATCCGTAAGCCTAATAATAGGTTTATCCTGCACTCCTTCACGCCATTTGTCATATGCGCCGCTTTTTTTATTGTGCTTATGAGACCACGAAAAACAAAAATATATAAGCTGATTTATATTTTTGATTAAGTTGCGGTTTAACATACTTTCATACGACCTCTTAAATGCACTTATCCGTCCTTCCACAAAGCCCTTAGCGGATGGGTTACCAGGCACATGTATAACAATCTCTATACCCAAGTTGCCGCAAAGATTTGTTATGAGCTTTGAACCGCCAATGCCTGACCCTTTATCGCAAAACAAGATAGTCGGCTGCCCTTCAATCGGGCAGTCAAGAAGTGGAAGCGGGAAATTGTCAAGCGGTGATATGAGATTGTTTTTAGGGAGAAAGCCAAATTTTAAAAAGCTGTACCAATCATCTGCATTCTCTCCGCTTTTCTTTGAGTTTATGCCTTTAGGTAGACTCGCAAATGGCATAATAAGAAATGCGTCTGAATACATATCCACTAAGCAATATAGCCATATCTTTCTGAGCTGTTCTCTTTGCAATATGTCATCAAGATGTTTGTCACCTTTTGGAGTATCATATCTTTTGATATTTGCGTCTAAGGTAAGATAATAAAGGTCAAGCGGCGTAGCATCCACACCGACCACATGAAACGGATAATCTGCTTTCAATCTATGCGCAACCGGCCGATTGTTCATATGTTTGGCATTTGTTCTATATTGTGCCAACTTTCTGTCTACAGTTGATCTGGAGTATTTCTCTTTTTTGCCATAACCCATTGAATTCCATATTATTTGAGCTCGTTCAGTTGGGAGTGGTCTTTTATCAGGTCCGTTTTGAAATTTGATTGCTGCCAGAGTTAGAATATCTCGCTTTTCTTGCGCAAGCTGAATGTCTGTTTTTCTACTCCTGCGTGTCTGCTTAGCGGCAGCTATTTTAGAAAGAGGTTCTTTGCGGAACATCTTCTCAATAATTCTATATACAGTGCCTTTTGACACTCCTGTCATATCTATGAACCATTGAATTGCTTCGCCTTTTGCTTTTTTGCTCTCTGCCTCGTGAAGCCTGTTGGCAAATTCAACTAATATAGTTTCATCAAAGATTTTTCCTTTAGCCATAGCATCACTCCGGTATAATATTGACATTTTCATTTGCTGTTTTGAGTTCTATAAAGAATGTATCTTCAATCCTGCCGATTCCTGACTTTATAGCAGATACAGCATATGTCAGCCGACCTGTTAGCTCCGGGTCCATCAAGTCGTGCGGAATATTCGTTATGTCGCTTAATTGCCGTAAAGTCGAAGTTAAAATATCTTCTATTAATGCTATAGCTTCCTGCTTTTGTGTGACGAATACTAACCTGTCAGGGTCTATGCCATCTCTGGCAGCCATGCTTTGTACTGCGTTTTTTAATTTGTCTATTTCATCATCTTTTCTGTTGATTACTTCTTGTGATTTATCTCTTAGGTCTTGTAGAAGTGTTTCTTTGGCATCTATTATCTCTTTGTATTCGCTAATTCTTTTCTCGTATCTTTTCTTCTCGTATTCCCTTGCCTTCTTAACTACATCGTCGGCATCTGCGTCATCGCTGTTAGCCTCTTCTCTGAGTTCTTCACTGCGGGATATTTCGATTAAAAGTTTCATTGGCGTACCTGAAAATTTTTCAAGAGTTTTTTCATTTAGGGCGTCTGCTATTTGCAAATAATATTGCACTGTTCTTAAAGACAAAGGAATACAGTCTTTTATGTATGCTTCCATACTATCATATTCTCTGGCGAGATAGAGTTTTTCGTCTTTTATAGCTTTGAGGGCTATAGCCATCTGTGTAGCTCCTGCTGCAATTTGGTGTTCCCAAAATGCTAGCCTTTTCCCCATAACTGCAGGGTCCGGCATTTCGTCCGGCTCTCCCTGCCAAACCTTTACAGGTACTTCCATTGGAATGATNTCGTTATCATCTACAACTGAATCTTGCGTATTTTTTCTTTTNCCCATCTTTATTCTCCTCTATTTTGTTTTTGTTTGGTGAGCATTATAGATTTGTCTGTCTCTTGTTTTACGTACCATTTGCCACCGTAGATTTGCTTAATGATTTCAAGGTTTATGGTGTATATGTGGTATTTTTTACCCAATAATCCCTTAGTTGTCATATCTTGCAAAATTCTGCGGACAGTGCGGACATTAGCTCTTAACTGGGTGGCAATCTCCTCTGCGGTCCATCCAACAGGGAATTGCCAAAGTAGTAATTGAGTAATGTCCATAACGAGCAGTCCTCTGGATTTTTTTGTCACAGTCAGACTCTCTTTTGATTTTTCTACTTGACTTTTTACAAGCACTGCTTTACCCTCCTTAATGTTTAATATTTAATGTGTGTATGTTTCTATTGTTGTAGCGGCGTTTTCGCTCGAAGGCGTCGCTTTATTTTTTGCATTGAGAATTCTGTATGCTGTTATCAAGTTATCAATATACCTCTGGGAGACTCCTCCNTTNANCTGTATTGATACTTCTATCTCCTGCGAAAGAATTGTTTTTGTTTTACAATCCAATTCATATCCTGCATTCTCTTCGATATGACTAACTATGTCTTTTGCCCAGTTGCTGATTTTTATCTTTTTCATAGTTCCTCCTTTTAATGAATAGTTTTGCTTTCTACTGCATTGAATAAGATAAACGCATTCCACCCTTCCACTACGATAGCAACACAGGCGAAATAATTATCATTGATATAATCGCAAATTTTTTGAACACTGTGCGTAATTCCAGCCGGCACGCTAAAGATATTGAAATTAGACTTTAAAGAGCTGTGAATTTTTACAAAAAATTCTACTGTCTCTTTTATTGTCACCGCATCATTTTCAAGCGCAGGTATTTCTATTTTTACTACCATAGGCTTTCCTCCCTTTATTTCTTTTGGCTTTTATGCCTTTAATTATAGCGTCCATTGATGAAACATCAGGAAGCTCACCTGCTTTGCATACGCCTGTCTCTGCAAGCATATCCATTGCAGCCTTAGTTGAGATTTTATTTTTCTCTTTGAGTTCCATAACCTGATTTATTAACTTCATACTGATTACTCTCATAGCACCTCCTTAATTCACCCCATGAGATTTACGAGGCCACGTCTTCAACAGCGGCCAGAGCTTCAACACCTGTTCGTCAGACAAGGCAAGGTCGGATTGAATTAATTTTACAAACTCAATCGGATTTCTACGCCCATTGACAACATGACTAAGAGCTATATAATCAACAGATAAGGCCTTAGCCGCTTTTGTGAGCGAGCCATATTTCATCAACAGAGCTACTCTAAGCTTGCCGTTGTCTGCAACATCAATATCCCTCCATGTTATTTTGCGTGCTTCTGCAATGAAGCTTTGCGTATTAGCTAGTGTTTGATTCAAATTGTACCTCCTTGAGATTTGTTCAAAGTTCCTTCCCGATATCTGCGCAACTCTTCAAAGAGATCTTTCGGCAAAATCCTCAAATTCAATCCGGGAGCATCTTGAAAAGATTCAGAAATTTTTTCCGCTCTTTGATTTGAGTTTAAAAAACATTCAGGAACTGCTTTTAAAACAGGAACTCGATATCCTTTTATCACCGATAAAATAGAGCCGAAAAAAGAATACATGACTGGTTCTGACATGCTTACCTCCTTTTAATTTCTCATATCTATGTAAAATTCAATATTGCAGATTGTTAGACATATCTCTCCGCAATAATCAGTAGAAAGATAAAAGAGAGAAATACTCCTAAGCGGATTTATTATACCTACAGAGAAGTAGCGTCCGCCACCAACACGCCAAAACCTTTCCCCAAATGAAAATTCAATTATGTAGGCTTTTCCCGCGGCTCCCTTAATGAGATTTTTAATTTTGTTCATCTCTGCCTCCTTAAAGTATTAATGTTGCAATTAATTCTAATTGCCTTTATCCTTGTCTCTAAACTGTCCGTCTGAAAGACAGTTTGGAGACATAATTTTGTTTTACTATTTGCTACCGAGGTGCAATTTTTGCACCTTTGTAGTAGTAGCAGTAGTAGTCTACATAATTCACTACAGGTGAATTATGTCAATAAAAAAATCTCTATAAGTGATTTTTTTTACAAAAAAAGGTATTTTTTTGGGAAATAGATTAAAAAAACTTCTAGATATATTAAAAATTAGACAAAATCAGTTCGCGTTAAGTGTAGATTTGTCGCCTTCTTATATTAGTGATATGATAACTGGAAAAAAAACCGGATTTTCTACTGAGACTCTTGTCAAAATAACAGAACTATATAGAGTTAATCTCACTTGGCTTCTTACAGGCGAAGGTGAAATGTTTGTTTCGGCTTCTGAGAATGAAGGTATATCAGTGCAGGAACAGAAGGTTATTGAAGCGTATCGTAAAAAGACAGAGTTACAGCCTGCGGTGAATATATTGCTGGGGGTGGAGGAAGAGGCGGACGAAATGCCTGCTGAGAGACAAAGCGTAGGCTAAGAAAGGGTAAGTTTAGGGTTATAGTAGGAGGGCTCAATATGGGCAGCAGGGTAATTTATTCACATGATAATCTTGATATTACTGTTAAAGAGATTTTAGATATTGCGAAAGAAAAGATAGAAGAAATTGTAAAAGGTATGTCATGCCCAGAACATGATAGCGAAGCTGTTATCAAGATTGATTTATCTGAAGACTTGAAGTTAAAAATCAACATAGAAGGTTGTTGCGACGATTTTGAGGCGAAGCTGTATGAGAAGTTAGAGGGTTAGAGAATATTATTCTTTGATGAAATCAAATATTGTTCTTCTGTTTCAAGGAAATCGTTAATATGTTTTTTAAATCTTTTATAATGAGTAGTATCACAATCAATGTCGAAGGTTGCTGAATTTCCTTCTTTAAGTAGAGGTCCCTTTTTCATTTTAAATGGAATAATATATTCTACTGTTACATATATACAAGTTTCGGGCGGGGTGCCATACTTTTCTAATTTACGTTTTGTGATATTTGTTTGTATGCTATTCATCTTTTTTACCTGTTAGGGATAGTTAGGTTGTGTGTATGTTTTGTCAAGTATTTAAAGTGATAAGGAGTATGCAATGAAAACATTTCTAAAAATTTTGGCGATTGTACTCTTTCTGTTTGGGGCTTTTATGGCTCTAATCGGGATTTCAATGTTATTTGGCGATAAAAAAGATGTCGGCACGGGAATGGTGGGAATTGTTTTGTTTGGAGCGTTCCCCATTCTTTGCGGAATATTTATATGGCGGAAAGCAACTGGTAATGATAGAGGTTCAAAGCATACTGTTGTTGAGAAAGAAACGGAAAGAATTGATGTTCCTGAAAAAACAAAAGATGAAAACAAATCTATGAAAGAAATTGGAGTTTCAAAAGTTTCGGCTAATGGGTATACCGCTACAATCAAGATGTCAATATCAGAACCTAAAACAAAAGAAGAGGCAAAGGCTGAATGGGAACAGCGTAAAGCTGAGTTGGAGGCCAATCCTATCCCTGTAGATACCAGTACAAAAGGGAAAATTACAAAACTTTTAAATGAATATAATATTGATTATTCCGAATTTGAAAAAGCTAAAAACAATCTGCAAAAAAATAATTCTGAAATAGTTACTGATATGGATGCGCTTGATGTACTTGTGCAGCATATCCTTGAGAATGTAATTCCTAAAGATAACTATCATGCGAGGGAAGGACTTTTTCGGGAAACATTTGATCTTTATAAGAAAGAAGGAAAAGACTCATACTCATATTCGGTTGAATTTCATCGTGACAAATTTAAGCAATGCCAAAAACTTGGTTTTAAAAAAGCCGAAATACATTGCATTGAAGGCTGTTCTATATTTGAAAAGATGGATGGTGCAATAGTAGAAGTAGTTCCATGTATTGATAATCTGCCATTTCCGTGTCCAAAAGACAAAGGCTGTTCACTTGGTGTTGATGGGTGTTCGTGTTGGTTAGAGTTTCATGTTGGGTAAGAGTTTGTGGGAGGTGTTGAAAATAATTTTGAGCATATGGAGAGGGTCCAGGTAAAAGTGATACCGTAAATCAATATAAAAAATATAAGGAGATCATTATGGCTAATAAAACTAATGCAAAAATAAATCGTATGATAGTGCATTATGTAATGAAAGAGGAGATGAATATAAATGAAAGAAAAGGATAAAGTATTGATTTCTAAAGCCATTCTTTATGTAAGCGATGTATCATATTGGGGCGGTAAACTCATAAGAGAATATCTCAGGAATCTGAAGAATAAAGATAATAGCATTACAATAGGGGCAAAACCTGTAGAGCTTCAGAGCAAAATTTTTGATTGGATTGATTCAACAGATTCTGATTTATCTGTTTTTTATAAATATTACAAAATAGCAGAAGCAGAAAGAGCTAAAACTATAAAACTATTTAAGATTCCTGATAAATATAAAGACGAGTTATCAAAAATCATTCAAGGTAGCAATACAATTGAGTATGATCCATATTCTTCGGGGGCACGGGATAATCCAAAGATTGTATATACAGAAAAGAAAGAAGATAAAATTGAAATATGGTTTGCAATAAAATCCAAAAAAGATACAAGCGCAACTCTTGATATAGATGAACTCAATCCAGCTTTCATGGATACTCTTCTTGAGCAACTTAAAAAGAATAACCCTAATGCAGAAAATATAACTAAAGTTCAAGTTGGCTATCTTTTTACAACCAGAATTATAAACATTCTTACAATAGATGTTAAAAACAACAATATATGTGTCTCGACTGACCAACCGAAATTAACAGATCCGGATAACGATGAATTACACAATGTCAACCCGGAGGATCGCTTGCTGCCATTTGTTGCAAAAGCCGTGGAGAAACTTGGGATTAAAGAATCCGAAAATTTTAAAAACGATATTGAAAAAGAAAGAAGAATAAGCAGGGCATCAATTAAAAATATTAAAACAACCGAAACAAAGGATTGTCTTATATTGCCGTATAGCTTTGAATTATTATATGAAACTGGGGATGCTTCGGAAAGGAACATCGATAAATTTTTTAAACTGACAATTGGTACATTAAAACCATTGGTTGCTGAGTTTTATAATAATAATGGTACATTTATTGGCTTTCTAAAAGAAAATGAAACTTTAGATGTAGAACGTCATGGTCTTTTATTGAAAACAATAAGAAGTGTTCCCAATGTTGAATCAATAGGGCAAAACTTTTTTATTTTTTTGCATAATGACGATAAAGAACTTGAATGTGCAAGGATATCATGTAATATGAGTACAGGGCATTTAAGAGTAATGCTTGAAAAAGGAAGTAATATACATGAGAAGATTTACTCAAGACTGGATAAAATTTTTCCGTAATTGTAATATCAATTCTGATAAATTGGAGCAGGTATATACTTTTTTATCTCAATTTACGTCTAATATTTTACTAAAACCATCTGACTTATCTGCAAAGATTGAACTTTCAAATTCGGAGCTGATTGAAGTAATTAATGAATTGCAAAAATTAGATATTGTTTCAATAAACAATTCATGCCCTTTTTGTTCAAATGAACTCTTCTTTTCGGAGTATACAATTGTTACATGTCCTGGATGTGAATCAGAGGTTAACGTTAAAGAAATAAATTCTTTAAATTTAAAAAAAGATATAACTCAAGAGAATTATCTTAAGAAAAAAATTTCAGAAGAAACATACGAATTTAACGCAAAGATGCTTTTCAATTCAGGAATATCTGAAGGTTATTTATATTATGCAATTACTGATATTGAAAACAGTCAAGCTATTCAAGATGAAAATCCAGACGACTATTTAAAAATTCTTGATTGGCTATGGAACAATGTATGGATTGATGTTTTCAGACAGAGCCAATCAGCATATTTGCCAGTTCTTGCAAGAGGTGATGCGGTATCTGTAGTTTATGCTTCTCCGGATGATGCCGTTAATACAATATATAGAATAGCGGAACAAAATATAGATATCAAAATCTCTCTTTTTATTGGGAAAATTATATTTAAGAAAAAAGATAGGTCTGCTTTTATGAGAAGTTTAGATGGGAAATGGGATTTAAACCTTGCTTCAGTCACTGATTTATATAGGATTTCAGATGAGATCAAGCCGTCAGCATGGATGAATCAGAATAATTATCATGTTAAATACGCCATAATTGATGATATGATTGAATCTGCGTTAAAGTTATTAAAGTCTGAGTATAAAAAAGAATCATTCATTTTTCATGATAAGCATCACAAGGAATATAAAGTAGCAGCAATTACTGGAATTTATTAATTGACACCGATTAACTGCGCATTTTATATTTTTTCTCACGCACAAGCATAAGGGGTAAGGAGATGAAGGGTAAATTAGAATTAGAAGAGGATCAAGTAATTGCAAAATTTATTATTGAAACTCAAGAAGGGCAATTTACTAAAAATAGCGAAGCAATTAACCAAAATTTAAGAATAAAAGAAAAAACGGAGATTATTCAAGAGACTGATTATTATTATAGTCTTAGATAAAAAAGACTTTATAATTTTCGGCTTACATTTTTAAAGTTTTATTGCGTTTAGTTTACATCGATACTTGATGTAAACTAATAAGATTATACTTCACTTGTAATAAACGCCTCTACCTATCGGTAGTATGTGTAAGCCTTGATTATTACCAAGCCACAACAATATCATCACCTTGTTTAGAAAGTAAATCCTTTTGAAAAATTTGCAAAGTATTTGTATATTAAAGTTGACTGGAATAATAAAATTATACCTCATTTGTTACCAGTTGTTACCAGTTGTTACCAGTTGTTACCAGATAGCCCTTGCATATCTGTTAAAAAGTACATATAAACAGGCGAGAGGAATCGGGATGAAGATAGGTATTGTTGGCGCACGCGATTTTGCACAATTAGATTTAGTTGAGTCTTTTATTAAGCAGCTTCCACAAGGTATTACAATTATTTCCGGTGGTGCTAAGGGCGTTGACACTGCTGCGAAAATTTTTGGCGAACTATATGCTCATACAGTGTTGGAATATTTACCTAATCTGCAAGGATGCAAGGAAAGATATGAATTCACACACAGGTATTATGATAGAAATCAAAGAATAGCTGAAGACTGCGATCTACTCGTAGCATTCACAGACAAAGAGCAAGGCGGCACATGGGACACGATTAAACGCGCCCGGAAACTCGGCAAACCCGTGAAAATAATTAAATCTACACTCTTTTTTGTTGGGAGGGAGAGTGAACCGAACGACATGGATTTAGAAACAAATAATCCAACCCGAAAAACAGATTGTTTCCACCTCAAAAGAGTAACACTTGGCTCATTTGCTTTAAACTTGAAAAGATATAAAGACCCTATTTTTTTAGCAGACTTAGTACAATTAAAAGAAAGCGCCCCCGAAAAATTTGCCGATATTGTAATGCCTGATTTTTTAAGATTTTTTAAGAAGTATAAGACACATATAGACATATTCACACCAGCTCAAAGAAGCAAACGCAACATAGAAAAAGAACATCCTGTAGATATTATTTGTGAAAGATTATCAACAGCATTGAATATCCCTACAAGAAATCTTTTTGAGCCTTGGGATAAACGCGCCAGAGGGATAAAAGAATGCGACGCTAAAGTTGAGATAAAGACTGAAGCATTATCATATATTGGGAAAGTGGTATATGTAATAGATGATGTAGTGACGACAGGCTATACTATGAAGCAAGCGTGTTCGACCTTAACCAATCTGGGTATTCATACACATGGGATAGCATATATTTTATGGAGTTGATTCTGTAAATATGAAAAAAGTTATAACATCATTTATAATTGGCCTCTTAGCAGGATCTGCGTCTGTGTACTATTTTTTTTCGCATCAAGATGTACAAAATAGCGATACAGTTACTACAAGACAGATAAGCGGAGAGAAAATAACCCACGACAATTTTAATTTTGGCGGCAGCAACATATCATTCACAACTATATCAGACGGTATAGGAGAGATCGAAACAGATATACCGAAGTCGTTAATTCCGGAAGCGTACAACTGGATGAACAGAGTACATTCGCTTTCTGTTAGTTTTGGATATAAGTTCGACAATGAAGCGTCTCTGTACTATGGCATAATGTATGGCTATCGTATCGGACGAGTTACAGTCGGCGGAGGTATAGATTTTGCTAATGATTTTTTTGGGACAAAAGTATCTGTTGGTTATGTTTGGTAATTTGCTTGACTCATTTGGATTATGTCTCTAACATAGTAGTATGATAGATACGAAAAAATATAAAGATGATGAATTAGTAACGCTCCGCGAAGCGGCAGCGATACTAAAGGTATCGATCAGCACAGTAGCCCGCTATAGAGAAGAGGGGAAAATTCCATGTTTCCAATATTCTCAACGGAAAATCCTCTATAAAGTTCATGACCTGCGCGAGTTTTTAGAGAAGTCGTATAAACCGCCGTGCAATTATATATAAATAATTAACTCAAATTAAAAATTTATAACCCACTTGTTACCAATTGCACTCAGTTGCTGCCAGTTGGCTCTTGCATATATTCCTGCAGCTGCATAAACTTCGCATGAGGTACCGAATATGGAAGATGTAACTCTAAAAAAAATAGAAGTCGGCGTTGGCGAACTTAATGTTCGTTTTGACAATCTGGAGAAAAGATTTGATTCGCTCGAAAAGGAGATTCATAGTTATAGAGAAGAATCCGTCAAAAACTCAGAAAGAATTATACGTTTAGAAGAGGCAGGTAAGAATTTACTTAAAGATTTTGAACGTTCCGAAGCAAGAAGGAATGCCGAACTTGAACAGAATGAACATCACATTTGCGAGAAAGTAGACAAAAAACTACTTCAATTGAAGCTCGCATTATTAACCTCTTTTGGAGCCATAGCATTAACTATAGCGAAATACGTTTTTGATTTTCTAAAGAGGTAGTAATGTCATATAATGACAATGTCAAGATACGGGCATATTCTCTCTTCATACAAGGGACATCGTATGAAGAGGCTGCCCGGCTATTGTCTAAGGACTTTGCCATATCTATTACTCCAAATACAATAAAAAATTGGGCTGAGAAAAAAGACAAGAGAGGATTTTCATGGGCTGATTATAGGTCTGATATAAGGGATGTGGCAAGGCAGACTGTAGAGAGTGTTGAAAAGAATCGGCTTGTAGAGATAAGAGATAAAACGCGGACGCTTGTCGATAGCTTTTATGACCAGATAGTTGACGATGCAGCTCTTAAGGTTTCATCAAAAGACGGCGCATTATACGCATTTAAGACTTTAGCGGATTTTGAATTGAAACTTGAAGAAAAAACTAAAGAGAATATGAGCGTTCTAGTTATTATTCAGATGGTTCTTGAGATATTCAGCGAAGTTCCGGATGTGAAGAGAGTTATACAGAAGTATTGGAAACAAATAGAGAAAGAAATTAGAATTAGAGTCTTGCACGAAAATCCGGACAATCCTGATGCGCAAAAGATGATCGAGGGTTAAATGTTCGCAATCAATAAGAAAGAAACACTCGATATAATTTTAGAAGAAAGTTTAAAAAAATTCTCTAAAATAAAGCCGTCCGACAGAGTTTTATATGGCAAAAACTACGGAAATAATGAGTTACTTGCTTTTGCCAAATACATAGACCCGAATTTTGTTACACCTCGTCATATTAAGTTAATAGCAGATAAACTTGAAGCAGTCGAAAAAGGAAAGATAAAACGGCTTATTATTTCTATTCCTCCGCGTTTCGGTAAATCGTACTTAGCTTCTCAAATGTTTTTAGCATGGCTTATGGGCCGTAATCCAAGAAGAGAGATTATTCTTGCAAGTTATAATGACTCAAAAGCAGAAGAATATACTCGTTGGGTTAGAGATACATGTAATTATGATTTATTCAGGAATGTTTTCCCGCAATTTTCTATGAATGAAAAGAAACAGGCTGCAGGCGAATGGTACACCTCAGCAGGCGGAAAAGTATTGGCTGCAGGTATTAAGGGTGGCGTTACAGGTTATGGAGCTCATTTTATGATAATTGATGATCCTGTTAAGGATTTTGAACAGGCAACATCTGATTTAATACAGGAAAAAATCTGGAATAGATACAGAGCTGATATACGCACAAGGCTATACCCGGGCGCTGTTATTATTGTAATAATGACAAGATGGACATCAAATGATCTTGCCGGAAGGCTTATTTTGAATGAAGGTCTACTATCTGAAGGCGGTAAATGGGATGTGCTGTCTCTTCCGGTTCTTGACCTAAATGGAAAGTCTCTCTGGCCTGAAGCGTACGGTCTTGATGAGATACAAGATATACGTGAATCAGTTGGCGAGAAAATATTTCAAGCCTTATATCAGCAGACACCGGTCGATATGATAGACCATATATTCAGTGATCCTGTTTTTAGAGAGCCGCCTTCCGGCCTTCCTGTAATCGGCTATCTTGATCCTGCCTTCGGCGGAAACGATTTTTCTGCGCTTACAACAGGCGGTCTTGAAGTAGGCAATGATAAAGAATCTAAAGCATATATTACAGGAGGCTGGGTATGGAAGAGTCAAATCGACAAATCTTACGATACTATAGAAAAAATTTATAAACAAGAGAAGCTCCGAAAGCTCTGGATTGAATCTAATCAGGCTCAACGTATTATGAAATACGAACTCGAAAAGCGCAATATGAATATAGGGCTTATTGACAGCGTGCGCGATAAGCATTTCAGGATAATCAATTACGCTAAACAAAACTGGGGTAAATTGTATTTTTCCCGCAATGTAACGCCTGAATATATGAAACAACTTCTGGGTTATAATGAATTATCAAAAGACAAGGATGCGGCGGATTCTCTCGCAGGCTTAATACAACAGCTTGGAATCGGCAGATCAAAAATATCTGAAAGGTACAGCGGGCTTGCAAATTTATTTAGAGGAATGATAAGATGAAAAAACGCCTAATGAAAAAACGCATGAAAGACAATACACCTTTAGATAAACGATATGATTCTATGACAGGATTATCAACAGGGAGAGGAACGTCAAGAGATAAATTAGAAAGATTAACGCCGAATGTAAGATCGTATACTCCTGAAATGATCCGGGCTTGGTATAGGGCGAATGGTTTTATTCAGAATATTGTTGATGCTCCAGGCGAAGATGCAGTCAAAGAATGGATAACTATTACAACAAACAGGGATCATGATTCTGATGAACTTCAAGGCCTTGGTATATCAAGACTCATTATTAACAGAATGGACGACTTAAAAGTCAGAGATAAGATAAGCGAATTGATTAGATTTTCAAGAATGTACGCAGAGGGCGGATTTATGTACTTAGGCGTAATAGCTGACAAGCCGCAGACCTATGAAGAGCTCTCTTTTCCAATGCCGGCTATAGATACAATCGACTACATAAATGTCTTCGGACCCGACTATGTGTCAATAATTTCAAATTTTGCCATCCCTTTGTCAAAAAACTATCATACACTTAAATATTTCGTATCCGGAATAGAGGTACACGAGTCCAGATTGTTTCATTTAGTCAGAAAATATATCCCTGAGGATTTGAAAGGTATATCCGTAATCGAAACAATCATGGATTCAATTCAAGCGCAAGATACGTCATTATGGTCGATTTCTACATTAGTATATGAAATGGCTGTGTGGATTTTCAAATCGCCGGATTTTAAGTCGATGAGCCCCGAAAAAATGGCGGAAACTCTGGCTTATGCTAAAAGCATAATGTCTACGCAAGGACTTATGGGAATTGGAGATGATGAGGAGATTCAGAGGATAGTAGGAACGGAAGCCGGGAAAGCGTTTCTTAAAGAGGTCGTAGATATTATTTTTGAGAATTTAGCGGGAACTGCGCAAATGCCGAAATCCCGGCTTATGGGTCAGAGTCAAGGAGTGATAACATCAGGTCAGTTCGACCTGCGCGCATATTACGAAAGTGTAAATAGGTTACAGACAAAAGAGATATTATCTTTTTTAAATCGTATCGTCTATCTTATAATAAACGAAAGAAAAGGTGCAATATATGATGAATTAGCAGGCGATACTTCAAGCCTTGACTGGGAGATTAAATTTAATCCGCTCTGGGTAAAAGACCCGACCGAAGAGGCGGATCAGAATAATAAAAATGCACAGACAGATCAGATATATATTTCAACAGGAGTTTTAGAACCGAGCGAAGTTAAGCAACGCCGTTTTTCCGATTTAGAAGAATTTGACGAATGGGAAGAGCGGCCGTTGAATTATAGTATCCCAGACTTTGAGCCTGACGAAAAAGACGAAGAGGGTAAAAAAGATAAAGCCAAAAGCGACTCTGCTCAAAAGGCGCATTTTTAGGGGTATTATGTCTCTATATATAATTGGTCAACTTTATAATTTGGATAAAATTGGAAGCCGTTTCCTTGCGTCTGAGAGGCTTTGTGTCGGGACGCATGGCTTTATATATTTTAACACATTTAAGAGGGTATAAATGTACCCGCTTGCACTTGAAAAACAATACAAAAGATTTTTCGCAGGTGAATTTGCGAAGATAGCAAAACCTTTTATGCAAGAAGTTATTAAAAGACTAAAAACAGAAATAAAAGCAGACAGCGATATGTCTATCAGAGCAGATTCGCTCACAGACATTTTGGTCTTTATTGAGCAATTGAAAGAAGAGTATGGAGATAGAATTGATAAAGAAGTTCTTAGAGGTAAAATCAAAAAAAATTATGCAATGATAGACGCGTGGAGTAGAGACAAGAGTAATGAGATTTTAGGAAAACATTATGCGCGATTGAATACGCCACAACTCCCTTCTGTGACAGGAAGACCGGCACCGAAAGGCCAAAGCGGTGAACTCTGGATGACTACGGTTAAACTACGAAACAATCTCAATGAAAATTTTATCGATAAAGTTGTAAAAACGAATGTATCTCTCATAGATCAAGCATATAAGTCGCATTTTAATGATATAAGTCAAATCGTTAAAGATGGGATTCTTGCAGGTAAAGGCAGCAAAAACATAGCCGAGGAACTGAGAGATAAGACAGGTATAAACATATCCAAAACAGAATTTTGGGCGCGGGACCAGGCGTCAAAATTTTTTGGTGAGACTACAAGAACCCGCCTGCAAGGAGCGGGAATCCCCGGGTACGTTTGGAGGTGCGTAGGAGATTCAAGGACTAGAGATACTCATTTAGCCTTAGAGGGGACGTACCACGATTGGAATAATCCGCCCGCCATAGATGGGAGAGCATTGCATCCTGGAATGGATTTCAACTGTAGATGCTGGCAAGAACCGGCAACTCCTGAGATGGCTGAGAAAGAATATGAGGGACCTGTTGATAATAACTATTTTGAGAATGTCAGACCCGGAACAGAGCCTGCTCAGTGGGGCAAATCAGGCAGCATAACAGAGAGAATGATTGTAGATATAAGCGATCCTTCACTCAAGCAGAAAGTCGGGAATATGATTGATGAGCTTGATAAAGTTTTAAACATTGATCCAAAACTCATAAAAAAAGCTCTTACTGTCACATCAAGAGGCGATCTTTTGAAAGGTGCAGTTGGAGTCTATTCAGCAAAGAGTACTGTTATTATGGTAGATCCTAGAGCGCCCTATCCTGAAACTACTTATTTGCATGAATATATGCATTATCTTGATAACAATTTACTTAAAAATAAAGATGCAAGAGATAAGCTGCTTGATGTTATAAAAAAGAGCTCTGTATATAAAGATATGCAGAAATTAATAAACAAAGGGGTTAAACCTAAATTTAAGCAACATCTTGAATATTTAATGAAAGATAAAGAATTGCTTGCCAGAGCATTCGAGCAATATATAGACTACAAAAGTAAAAACGAGCAGTTAGGGAAATCAATGCTTGAGAAAAAAAATAAAAATTTTGGTTATTTGTTTGACGAAAATGATATAAAGAGAATAAATATTTTTTTTGATGCTTTATTAAAAAAATCAAGGCTGCTTAAATGACAGATAAAGAAATGCGACAAAAATATTTAGACATATATATGAAAATTGTAGATGATACAATTACAAAAGAAGATGCTATTTCAGAATATATGGAACTTGGCGATTCCCGCGAAAGCGCAGAATTGATTTATAGAGAGGTTAAAAGTGAAGCGTATAAAGCTGAGCATAACTTATTATAGGCATTAGATAGACATAAAAACCTCTCTTTTTTTTGTAAAAAAATAATCCAAATTAAAAATTTATAACCCACTTGTTACCAGTTGCACTCAGTTGCTGCCAGTTGGCTCTTGCGCGCATTTACCTTGTGTCGTATTTTCTCATTTATGGCTAAGGAATTAAAAAATGAATTAAGATATGACCGCGGGTCTATTGAGATAGACGAAAGCGCAGACGGCTTTTTGCGGGCGCGAGTTGTAATTGCAAAGCCGGGCGTATTTCCGTATCTGACGCCGTCCGGAGAGATACGCTATGAAGCGAAATTGCCTGAAGATCTATTCTCAGAAGCCACAATCAGTTCTGCCAAAGGAGTTCCTGTCACTGACGATCATCCGTCAATTGATGATAGCGACGGTATGGTAAACACATCGAACTGGAAAAAACACGTTAAAGGTTCGCTTGGGGATACTATAACTGTTGAGAATGAGATGGTAGAGGCTACCGAGACTATCTTTGATGCTGACTTAATCTCAGAATTAAAAGCGGGTAATAAGCTCGAAGTGAGCATCGGATTTAAGACAAGTATAGACTACACGCCAGGTGAATTTGAGGGCGAAAAATACGATGCGAAACAAACAAACATTATAATCAACCACATCGCGCATGTTGACTCAGGCAGAGCAGGTGAAGATGTCAGGGCTTATCTTGATTCTGCTGATAGTTTATACGCGGTTCAAATCGAAAAAAAAAAGCAAAAAATAAAAACAAGGAGAGATTCAATGGATTTTATGGAAATTGTAAAAAAATTTTTGGCGTCGATAGGAGTAAAGTTCGATTCTGACGATGATACGAAAAAGGATAATGATCCGGATCAGGACGATGATACAAAAAAGGATAACGATCCGGATCAGGACGATGATACAAAAAAGGATAACGATCCTGATCAAGACGATGATACGAAAAAAGATGATGACGATGACGACGACGATGAGGAGAAAAAAACAGACTCTAAGGACGTCAAAAAATTAAAGAAGAGTTTGCGAAAAGCTAAAGCAAGAAGAGACGCAGCGGAGGCTTTGGTCAAGAAATTGAGTGAAAACAAAAAGAGGCAGGACGAAGCTTCAGCAATAGACAGAGCTGTTGAAAAGAGACTGTCTCTTATCAATGCCGCATCGTCAGTCATACAGGATTTCAAGCATGACGGGCTCAGCGATAGAGAGATAATGCTTAAAGTCATTGAAAAGACTCTGCCTTTTGAATCCGGCACCAGAACTGACAAGCTCGACAATGTATACGTCAAAGCAAGATTTGACGCAGCGATGGCATATACAAAGGAGAAAGCAAATATCTATGTAGGCGCAGGCTCCAGCACTAGAATCGACGCGGCAGCAATCGAAAAGAAAAAATTTAAAAGATTAACAATGATGGAGGAGGACAAATAATGAGCATACCTGAAGGTCAATTATATACTGATAAAATCAGAGAGCTTGGTGAGATTGCAGAGCATCTGCCTGACGAATACACCGGCACATTTGTAGCGGAAGGGAGTATTCCATTCGGCGCAGCAGTTGCGAGAGGTTCAGCTCCTGAGAAAGCAAAACTAATATCGTCTGCAACTGACGAATTTTTAGGCGTTGCTGCGTGGTCTTATGAAGCGTCAGACTATGATAATAAGAAGTACAATACAAATGATCCCTGCGGTGTTAGACGCAAAGCTATTGTTGTAGTTAGTGTTGAAGAGGCTGTTCAGCCAGGCGACAAAGTCAGAGTACGGCATACAGCAGAAACAGGCAAGCCCGCAGGAGTTTTTTGTACTACTGCGGTAGCCGGTAAGACTGCATTAGTTAAAGATGCGGAATTCAAAAGTTCGACAGATGGGAGCGGTTCTGCAGTTCTTTGGGTAAGCGGGCCTTTTAGTTTAGTAGCAGACGCATAAGTAGATTAAGAATACAAGGAGAGAAAAAATTATGGCATTGTTAAGGAAGGAAGATTTACTTGCTATAGAGAATGTCTTATATGAACCTAAAAAAGAAGAACTTGTAGCAAGACAGTTCTTAAGTATTAATTCAAATCATCCGCGATATGCACCAGTGATCGGATATGTCTGGTATACCCCAACAGGATCAGCCAAGATTCTTGCGGCAGGAGCATCCGCGAAAGATGTGCCGTTTGTCGGCGAAGAAGGCGGCATGGAGACTTTAAAGGTTTATAAAATCGTAACTGGTATCAGGTACGAAAAAGCGGAAATAGAGGCAGTGCAGGCAAGCGCAACGCTTGGGAAAGGACCGTCCATAAGTCTTGATACTACAAGAGTGTCAACCGCAAGGAGATTTGTTGCAGAGACAGAAAACAAAATAGCTTTTGTTGGCGACAAAGACTACAATATCAAAGGAATATTAAATCATTCGGGTATTCAATACGAGTCAGTTGCTTTAGGCGGTAAAGGTTCAACAGCAACAGAAAAAAAACTTTGGAAAAACAAAACACCTCAAGAAATTCTTGAAGATCTTCGTGCGGCAAAAGCTGCAGTTGAAAAAAATGACATTTTCAAGGCAAGAGTTTTGCTTCTTGATTCTGACCATTATAATATGCTTCTCAAACCTTACTCTGATATGGCAACAATTACCGTGTTGCAATGGATACAGAGCCAGGGCGAATTTTTTGAAAAAATTATCAAAACTTCAAACGTATCTAAAAAACACAACTGTCTTGAGAGTTCACAGGATTGTTTTGTGGTGCTTGACAACGACCCTGAGATTATAGAACTTGCGGTTCTTCTGGACATGGAGATTGGCAATCCGGTGTATGATATACTTGGAACATCAGAGCAGATTGTAGAAGAGCGCACAGCAGGATGTATCATACGGCATCCGTCTGCAATTTATGTCGGCGGAGGGATTTAGCGTATGCCGGAAGCGACTCTTTCATCTTTTAAGTTGTTACTCGACGATGCGTCCGAACTTTCGGATGCGTTGCTTGAGAAAGTTTTAGCATCTGCTTTACGCAAGGTGCAAAAAGATGGGGTCGCTGTTACGCACGAGTCATTTGCAGACTTACAAGAATATTATGCAGCGAGCATACTTGAGTCAACAGGCAACATTCGAGGTCCGCTTGCATCAAAGAGTGTTGCTGATGTCAGCGAGAGTTACAACACCACTACTGCAGCAACAAAAGGTTACAGAGGTGTATATCTCAGTACTTTGAGAGATGTAATAGGTAAGAGGGGATTCATTGTATAAGAGGTGTAGGTGTGGCATCTAAGGTAGAATATGCTGAATTCGGAAATATTGAAGCTGAGATTGCAGAACTTGCTAAGAAAAGCGTCATAGCAGGTGTTGTTGCAGAAGAAGGTTCTTTACTCGCCAAGTATGCGGGAGCGAACGAATTCAGTGCAAGAATTACACCTAAAAAAGGTAAGTTTTTAGCCGTGCCTTTGCTTCCGGAACTTGAAGGAAAAAGCCCAAAAGATTTTCCGGCAAAATTTTTCCGATTTGTTCCGTTCGATCCAAAAAATATCTGGAAAGGCGGAAAGTTAATAAGCGGAGATACTCCGGCATTCGTATTGCTTCGGAGTGTTAAAATCCCGGAAAGAGCTTTTATACGTAAAGCTGCGGATAATAAAAAGACTAAAGAAAAAGTTGAAGAGATTATGCGGGTTCAGTTAGAAAAAATTTTACTCGGAGAAGCAAGCGCTGATGATCTCTTTGTTGCAGCAGGAGAGATGATTGTATCAAGAATTAGAGGGAGCATTTCATCTAACATAAAGCCGGAAAATAAGCCTCTGACGAAAATATTTAAAAAAGGGAACAGGACTCTTATAGACTCAGGCGATATGTTAAAATCAATCGGATATGAGATAGAAGGATGAAAGCGATAATTGGAGGCTATCAAGACGTCAAAGTTCATGTACTAGCAAAAGGCGAATACATAGACGGCGAATGGCAAAATGCAAACTTTGAGGCAGCTATTGATGAAAGAATGACGCCACGGCCTGTAACGTTGACTTTAGAAAAAAAATTACCTGAAGGCACTTACAAGGCAGGAGATATGAAATTCTATGTGGCAGGCAAGGCTGCATACAAGAGCGGAGACTTGATAGGATATAAGGACATTAAATATCGCATAGGCGATATAAGCGAGAGAGATGAAGGGAATTATACAATGTATATGACTCAGAGGATATATGACCAGGGTTGAAAAAATAAGAGCGTTTATAAAAGCGCTGTCGGAGCATTTAAACATTAAGTTTGTACGCTCTGAACAATCAGGAGAAAGGCTTACTTATCCTTTTATGTCGTACAAGATTTTATCAAGCGATCCAAAAAGCGCACAAGAAATGATAGAGATTGATGAGATTTGCGCTGAAGACGACACAAAGGTAATTCAAAAGTCTACAAGAGAGTCTACGATTGTCATCTCTCTTAATTTTTTCTCTGACGAAAAAGGCTACGGAGATTTATTTAATGTCGCTGAAGATGCGTATACATGGATTGATTCGCTTGCTGGGCTTGAGGTCGCTGATGAAATCGGCATCGGAGTTTCGGTTGTTAATTATATACAAGACAGAACTGTATTTTTTGAGACCGAATATGAGTATAAGTTTGGCTTTGACTTTGAGGTTAGAGACAAGGCGGTTAAGACAGAGATAGTTGATGCAGTTGATATTGCAGAGACTATAAAAGAAATAAAACAAGGAGAGCAAAATGGCTAATATTAATGATATTGTAATCAATATAAGCATGCTGACTAAACCTTTGAGTGTGAAAGGTTTTGGTTTGCCTCTTATACTTGGATCAGGTTTGGTCGAGCTTGATTATGGTGAGTATTCATCACTTGCAGAACTAACTGACGCAGGCTTCAAAATTACAGACGCAGAATATAAGATGGCAGCAATGATGTTTGCCCAGAGTCCATGCCCGGAGAGAATTGCAATTTTTAGGCGAGAGGAAAGTGTCAGCATTGAAGAGGCACTTGCAGAACTTGTCAAAACTCACAATGACTGGTATGCTCTTCTTATCACAGAAAGAGACAAGGAAAGTTTGGCAGAATCCGGCAATTTTGCGATGTCAAGTGAGAAAATATTTTTTGGCTGTACTGCAGATATATCAGCTCTTGAAAATCGGAATAACAACAGAGAGGCATATCTCATACACGATCAGGCGGACCAATATTATGAAGCTGCTTGGGTTGGCTTGTGTCTGCCCCAAACAGTCGGTACAATTACATGGAAATGGAAAACTCCTACAGGCGTGTTGCCTGCTAATTTCACAACTACAGAATTAATTGAGATAAGAAACAAAAATGGACAGACTTTTTCAAGACAATCAGGAGTTGCCTATTCTAACGAGGGCATAACTACAGGCGCAGAATTTGTAGATAATATGATGGGACGTGACTTTGTTAAGGCAAGACTTGAAGAGGCGTTATTTAATCTTCAAATAAAAAACGGCAAAATATCTTTTACTAATTCCGGTTTTGCCAAGATTGAGGCTGCAATGAGAGAAGTATTTCAGCAATGCGGGCGTTCGGAAATTATAGGGGAAGTTGAATCTGAAGACGATGCAAAACTTTCAGATGAAGGGGTATATATGTACAAAATAAAAATTCCGCAAAGGTCTGAAATCCCTGCAACAGACAGAGCCGCAAGAAAGATACCAAACATCGAATTCAGTTTTACAGTTGCCGGTGCAGTGCATAGCATGAATGTCAATGGAAAGATAGAGGTGTAATATGAGTACTTATTATGATCCTAAAAAAGTTTTATTAGTAATTGCTGGTTTAACAATCACAGGTTTTGCAGAAGGCGATAAGATCAAAGTTGAACCTGTGACAAAAGACGACATGAAATCTTTTGCAGGTATAGATGGGGATGTTACATTTGCCAAAGTCAATGATGACAGGTATAATATAACATTTACGCTGGTGGAGGAGTCACCGAGTAACAAAGTTCTCGATGGTATGAGAAAAGTCCCAACGAGCTTTCCAGTTCTTATTAAAAACACGTCCGCAGGTCAATATCTTGGTGGCGGTACAGGGAGCAGAATTATGGAAAAACCTTCAATCACATTCGGAGCTGACACACCAAAACGTGAATGGAAAATCCTTGTACCTGAGTACATGGACGCGGCGTTGCCGGAATAATTTTTAAAAAAAAATACAGGAGAAAAATATATGAAAAAGAATCCAACAATTCTAAAATCAGAGCAAGACGGGAAGATCATCTATATAAAGTTTGTAGATGGCAAAGAATATAAACTTCAACATCCGGGCAATAGGACGCATTTGGAATGGCAGCAAGAAACATTCGATTTTGAGAAGGGGCTTGATACTATCAGCTTTTTGGATAAAGCATTTGAGCACTGTGTAATTCCCGAAGGACACGGCTTCAAGCCGACAATCGATAATGTAAAACCTCACGAGCTGGAGGTCTGGCAGAAATTTCTGCGCATGTTTCTGCGTGGGGAGATTGCCGTTGTGGCAGAATCAAAACAAGAAGAGCTGGAACAAACGCCTGCAAGCTCTAAGCGCGGAAGTTGAAAGAGACTGGCATTACTGGAGGCCGATTGCATACGGCGTTGTTAAAATCGACAAAAAAGATTACGACGCTGAGGGGCCTTTATTTTTGTTAAAACTCAATTATGCAATGAATTATAGAATCAAGTTAGAAAATGAAGAGATAGAGAGATCAAAGAATGAGTAAGCCTTTACGAACATTAGGCATTGAGATAGATGTTTTAGCTGACAAAGCTAAAGACGAGCTCATGGAGTGGAATAAAGAGGTAAAAGAATCTCTTGGAATTGCAGAGAACTATGTCGGAAGCACAAACGACATGTCTAAAGAAATGCTTGATTATGCAAAGCAAACGGGTCTAACCAAGCGGCAGATTAGAGAATACAAAGATGTATTGAAGAAAAACGAAGAAACTGATTTTGCGAAAAGAGTAAACTCTCAAGCTCAAGAACTCAAAAAACTTGCTGAGGCATCTGATCATGCCAAGAATAAAATGTCACTTTTGCATGGCGTCATGTCAGGGCTTGCTGCTGTCGGTCTTGGATCGCTTGTAAAAAGCGTAGGCGGAGAGATGATCTCTCTTGCAAAGGATGCAGAAAAGACTAATCTCTCTTTTGAACGTTTATTAAAAAACAAACAGCAGGCAAAAGAAGCCGTAGACATGCTTAACGACTTTGCAGATGCAGGTGCATTCTCCGACACAGAAGCGCTCGCTGCCGGTAAGCGTATGTTGAGTCTAAAAATGCCGATTGATGAAGTTAAGCAAACTCTTCACGAATTGGGTAATGTTGCTGCAGGTTCCGAGATGTCGCTTGAAAGTTTGTCAGAGATTTATTCTAAAAATAAAACGCTCGGCATAGTGCAGATGAACGACATTAAGCAATTATCTGCACAAGGAATACCGATTTTCGAGGAGTTAGCGAATGTCCTGGGAGTTAATTCTAACAACTCCGAAGAGCTTGCACAAAAAATAAAAGATATGTCTTCGAGCGGAGTTATAAGGTTTGAGCATTTAAGACAAGCTTTCTCTAATATGAGCAAAGCAGGCGGAGAGTACGCAGGAGAAATGGACCGGATGTCAAAAAGTGCTGCAGGGTTATCATCTACGTTCAACAACAAACTTTCCGGACTCAAGGCAACTATGGGTATGGTATTGCTTGAAGGTCTTAAACCGCTGCTTGCAGTCGGCATAAAATTTTTAGATTGGTTGCAAAAGTCTCCGGTTGCTATGGGTGTTCTGAAAATAGCGCTGTTAGTTCTTATTCCGATTATTGGAATATTATTAGTTGTAGCTTTCTGGTCTGCAGCAAAAGCAGCATGGGGGCTGGCTTTCGGTGTAAATGCAATGATCTGGCCGTTCATTGCTGCTGGTGCAGTTATATTAGCTCTTATATTAATCATAGAAGATTTGTATACATTTTTTACAGGTGGCGAGTCTGTGTTCGGCGATTGGCTTGCTGCGATGAAAGATAGATTTGCAGAAGTCGGGGATTTTTTCAAAAAATGGTTACCTGCAATTTTTGATCTGTTCAAAAAATATGGTAAGTTTTTGATTATGGCTATATTTCCTATTTCGATTTTGTATTTTTACTGGGACGAAATTTCAGTTTTTCTCAGATCGATTCCTGATCAGATTGTAAATTATTTCGCATCAATCCCTGATAAAATAAAATCTATATTAGGAAATTTAAAAGAATGGTTTAAAGCATTTTTCACAGGTGGCGAGTCTGTGTTTGGTGATTGGCTTGCTGCAATGAAAGATAGATTTGCAGAAGTCGGAGATTTTTTCAAAAAATGGTTAGGTGTAATTTTGAATCTATTCAAAAAATATGGCAAATATTTAATCATGGCTATATTTCCTATTTCGATTTTGTATTTCTACTGGAATCAAATTTCAGCTTTTTTCAGATCAATCCCTGATCGGATTGTAAATTATTTCGCATCAATCCCGGACAAAATAAAAGAGGCATTAGGAGACCTCAAAGAATCGTTAAAAGGAATTCTTCCGGACTGGGCTGTGAAGCTACTTGCAAAGATTAATATTAATGGACAGGCTGAGGCTGTACAAGCACGAGCAACTGGCGGGAGCGTTAATTCGGGTGAAGCTTATATAGTCGGCGAACGTGGACCGGAACTATTCACGCCTTCACGTTCGGGAACGATCATACCAAATAATGCACTATCTGGAGGGAGCAAAAGTGCAAATATAACGATAGCTCCTACTATCAACATATCAGGCTCCACTGATCCGGAAACAGTAGCATCTCTTGTAATGAAAAAGATTCAAGAGCTTATACCTGCAATCAGTGCGGAACTTGGGTTAGAGGTTTAGAAAATGGAATTTGCTGATTTTTTTAAAAATGAAAAACCGTGCATATTCGCAGAGGACACAGGTACTACTGTGATCCTTTCGCCTTTAATGACTGAGAGTATATCTGCTTCAATACAAGTTACAGATAACACAGTTGAGGATGGGAGTATTATAACTGATCACATTATCAAAGACCCTAAGACAATTGAGCTCGAAATATTTTTAGCAGATGATAACGATCTGTTAGGTAAAGCTGCAGATATGGCTAAGTCTGCACTTGAGCTTAATGTTGATACTATGACTGTTCAAGATAAGATAGAGATGCTTGAAGCTTGGCAAGAAATGGGCAGCATAGTCACATACTCCGGTCCGATTTTTTCAGGATTAATCACAACCGGCTATGATATAACTGCATCAAGTATGTTAATTACAAGAGTTGATATTTCAAGAAATACTGAGACCGGAAGTGGGTTTAATGTCTCTATGTCTTTAAAAAAAATTACAATAGCAGAAGCTGTTATGAAAAATTCCAAGCTTCCGACTCAAGCGAAAAAGACTACAAAGAAAGGTGAATCATCTACTAAGACAGAAAGTGTAGAGGCTAAACCAACTTCGATATTAAAAAGGATATTCTCATGAGCGAATCTATCTCTTTAACATATATACAACTTAAACATGACGAACTGCCTGTACAAAAAATTTTCAGGATCGACGGCAAGAATTATATTTTCAATTTCGATTACAATGCAGTAGGAGATTTCTATACATTCACTATATTAGATGACGACGAGAATCCGATTTATGCGTCGAAGTTGACATATCTAAGAAATTCAATTCAGGAAGTTGTGACTGGTCTTACGTTTAAGAAAAAGATTGTGCCGCTTAATTTGTCGGATGTAATGAAAAATATTCCAACTGTTGACCGAATTAGTAAAACTAATTTTGACAACATGCGAGTGTGTATCATATGAGCGCCTTATACAAGAGATATGCTGAGTTCAATATTGATAACAAAGTGCTTACAAGTCCTCCGTTCACACTAGAATTTGAGACTGAATACTCTGTTTCAACATCTAATCAGACTAAAGCAGTTATATACAACCCGTCCGACGAGACTATTGCAGCATGCGAAAAAAAGAAAGATACAAACGCACTTATAACTATTGATGCAGGTTATGAAGATGATTATGGCACATGCGTAGTTGGTGAGATTGTGAAATTTGAGATAGATAAAAAAATTGATAAAATATTAACTCTGACAATTGCAGATAAAACGTCGCTCTGGACTTCTGCAATTATTAACAGATCATGGAAAGGTTCAATATCAGCAGAGGATGTTATCAAAAATATTTTGAACGATGTCGGAATTACTCCAGCGAAAATTGAACTTGAAGTGAATAAGATTTACTCAAGAGGCATCTCTTTCTCCGGCGTACCTCTTCGCACTACGATGAAACGATTAGAAAATGATACTAAATCTGATTTTTTCTTTAAGAACGGCTTAGCATATTTTCTAAAAAAGCAATCGGCGTCATCTACGTCTGTTTTTTATCTATCACCGACTTCAGGACTTTTATCTGCTAAAAAAACAGATAAAGGTTACACGGTTAAAACTTTATTCTTATACAAAATAGGAGCTGGCAGTTTAGTCGAAATTGACGGCGTTGAGGTTCAAGGATTATTCAAAGTTGTTTCCGGGAAGAATAAATTTTCATCAAAAGGCCAGGCAGGCTCAGAGTTTGAGGTCAAAAAGTTATGAAAAAAGAACTGATCGAACTATTTAACCAATTCTGGGATAAGCGGAGTAGAGACATCGTGATAGGATGTATAGGTCGCATTGAATCTTTTGATAAGAAAAAAATGCGAGCTGATGTTCAGCCTCTGCTTGAGCACAAGGCATCAGGTGATAAAGTAGCAGTTAAATTTGCGGTCATCGGAAATGTGCCTGTCCAATTTTTTTACTCCGGCGGATATTATATAAGACCAGACTATGTGAAAGGTGATCTTGTTTGGGTTACTTACGCTACGTTTGACATTGAATATGGACTAAATAATCTTCATGATGATGTGTCTGCAGGCGCCTTTTCTCGTGAGAATGCAAGTATTGTATTTGGCATTGCGCCTGAAAATTTCAATGTGCCGGATTCATTTAATGATGATGGCATGTTAATCGGTCACAAAGCAGGAGTCAATCTGCAAATTATTGAAAACGATGTAATAGGGAAAGGCGGTAAGTTTTCATGGGACGGGAACTTTGAAATAAAAAACGCGGTCGAACCGGCAGCGCTTGGGAATACATTAGCAACTATCTTAAATAATTTTTGTACAACTTTATCTTCAATATCCCCAGGAGATCCCGCCGCCAATGCTGCAGCTTTAGCAACGATTAAAGCTGCAGCCCTAACCCTGCAAAACGGGCTTGATTCAATAAAAGCAGCAAAGGTAAAAATTTTATGAAAACTTTTAAACTGAAAAACAAAGATAGAGATATATCAGGCGGTCAAGCTGTAATGATAAATGATGTTGAATGCTTAGCACAGCGACTTGAGAATGCGATTAGATTAGATCGCGGTTCATGGTTTCTTGATGTAGACAAAGGTATCGAATGGTTTACAATACTTGGATATAAAACTATATCAAGAAGAGTTATATATTCAAGGATTCAGAATATTTTTAAAAATGACTCAGAGGTAACATCAACAAATTATATCAACATTAACGTAGATAGGCAGAAGCGAAATATGAATATCGAATTTTCTGTTAATTCAAAATTCGGCGAGGTGAAAGATACGGTATGGATTACGGCGTAACTGCGCAGGGATTTATAAGAAAGTCTTATGATAAAATTCTTTCAGACCTTCAAGCTCTTGCAAGGTCGTCTGAATATTTT
>JGI24702J35022_10000269_pt1 | contig 30005 bp, 22 predicted proteins | sample TergutTh196P4_FD_35022 | JGI IMG/M metagenome (IMG submission 35022)
ATTATATATATATAAGTGGACGTTTTTTTAACCAAAAAAATTGCGTTGTTTATAGACTTTTTTCCAGCACAAAACAATAAGTTTTAGCCAAAAAATATTTTATTTTTGCAACCATGATAATAGAACAAATTAATACCCTACGAAAGTCAAAGAATGCCATTATTTTGGCTCACTATTATACCTTACCTGATGTGCAAAATATTGCTGATTTTGTGGGAGATAGTTTAGCTCTTGCCCGTCAAGCTGCTGCTACCGATGCTGACATTATTCTGTTTGCAGGAGTGAATTTTATGGCGGAAACTGCAAAGATTTTATCTCCCAAAAAGAAAGTGCTTATCCCTGATGTGGAAGCGGGTTGCTCACTATCGGATAATTGTCCCATAGACGAATTAAACCTCTTTTTATACAAATATTCCGATCATACTGTATTGAGTTATATTAATTGCTCGGCAGAAGTGAAAGCGGTTTCCGATATTATTGTAACTTCCGGCAATGCGTTAAAAATTGTAAATGCGTTACCCAAAAATGAAAAAATAGTCTTTCTTCCTGATAGAAATTTGGGTGCATATATTAACAAGGAAACCGGACGTGAAATGGTTCTTTGGAACGGCGCCTGCCACGTGCACGACCAACTCACCGCAGATGAGGTGTATCGGTTAAAAGAAAGATATCCCAATGCAAAAGTATTGGCGCATCCTGAGTGTAAAGCCACTGTGTTGGCACTTGCCGATTTTATTGGCTCTACTGCAGCCATGTTACAGTTTGCTAAATCTGACATAGCCACTGAATATATCGTTGCCACCGAAACAGGCATTTTACACGAAATGCAAAAACAAAACCCAAAGAAACAGTTTTATGTAGTAACCAATCCCGAAACTTGTGCGTGTAACGAGTGTGAGTATATGAAATTGAATACATTAGAAAAAATTTATCATGCCCTGCTGACCGAATCGCCTGAAATAATTTTAGAAGAACAACTCATTAAAAAAGCATTAAACCCCATTCAAAAAATGTTGGAATATTTTTAATTAATGATTAGTATCTAAATATACAAAACTACTCCCTCCACATTTTCATATCCCATCGCACGAATGGCATCGCAGTATTGATCTATCTGTTCTTTATGAGAAGCATGAGATTCGCCGGTTTTATAATCAATTACCACCACTTTATCCTTTAAAAAAACAACCCTGTCGGGACGCAATAAATTTCCATTTGGAAATAAAATAGAAGTCTCGTTCATCACCTTTACATGAGGGTCAAAATAGGGTTGCAATTTTTTATCATTCAAAATCTTATAAAAAATTTGCACCAAATCTTCTCTATACATTTCATCTACCTTTTGAACTGCAAAATCAATCTCTTTTTCATTTTGAGGAAAAATTTTTAACTCAGATAAAAAATTATGAATATAAATACCTTTTTGCTGTTCTTTACTTTTGTTATATACAACAATAGCTGGTTTTAGATAGTCTTGATTTTTATTCAACACAGAGACACTGAGATCACAAAGATTCACAGAGTTCTCTTCTCTATTTTCTCTTCTGCTTTCTGCCTTCTGCCTTCTGCTACTAAGGTTGCTTTTGAAAATAAAGTTAGCGGTATTCCATTCTCTCTTTTCCTCGCAAAATTCCGCCAAAAACTTACTGTAATTTCCTCGTTTTGTATTCGCTTTTTCGGTGATAATGTGCAACTCTTTGCTTGCGCGCGTATGCGCTACATACAACTTGTTTAAATGATCTATCATCGTTTTGTTAGATTCTTCTTCATATTTATCCTGAAAACGAAAAGGTGTCTGTTTTTCTGTTAAAGTTACCCAATCATATTCCAACCCTGTAATATGCTCTTGATCTTGCAACATCATGTTGGGTTTTGTTTTTTTAGTACCATACTGACTAAACGGCAAAATCACCACGGGATATTCCAACCCTTTGGATTTATGAATGGTAGAAACCGTAATAGCATCAATTCCCTGAGGGGTAGAAAGCGCTACCTTATACCCTTTTACATCCCACCATTCTAAAAAAAAAGAAAGAGTTCCCGTGTGCTTTGAGGCAAAATCTTCTGTTTCATCTAACAATCTAATTAAAAAAGGATTATTAATCGAAAAAGAAAAAATACGGTAAATTTCATTCAATAATGTAAATAAAGGAAGTGAAGTTAGTTTTCTTCTATCAATATGAATATTAATTAATGTTAAAAAATGTTGAAACAGTTCTTCACTTTGTACATATTGAAGATAATCTTCCGGTTGTAATTTATGTTGTTTTGCAAAATATTGAGCCATAGATAGTTTTGCCAACTTATCCTCTTCCGAAACCAAATATAACATCGTGGCAATTACAACATTTACTTCTGGTGATGCAGATAATTGTAAAGATTCTACAGAGATAACGGGGAGATTGTTCGTTATTAAGTGTGCGCCCACAGCACTTGCTAAATCATTGCTACTCACCAATATTGCAATATCTTTACAACAATATCCGCGATGAAGCGTATCGAATACCGTATCTAAAAGTTTTGCTAACATAAACTCCGGAAACTTTCTATCATCATCCTCCTCTTGAAAACATACCGTCACAATTCCCTCTTCGGCATTGGGTTTAACATTCTGTTTTACATCTTCATAATACTCTTTGGCAACAGAAAAATGTCCGTTTTCGGAGGTTAAAAAACTGAAAAATTCATTATTAAAATCAATCACTTTTTTATTTGAGCGATAATTGGTATCCAACAACTTTACTTGATAATCTTGATCGGGTTGTGCATAGGGGATGATGTTTTTCTTATATCCTTCAATATTAGATAATTGTTGTAAAATATCTGCGTTTCCATTTCTAAAACGGTAAATTGCCTGTTTCACATCTCCAAAAAGAAAAACTTTTCCCTGTTCGTGAAATCCGTTATTTCCCGACAATGCGTTTTTAATCAGCGGGATCATATTTTGCCATTGCAATTGCGAAGTATCTTGAAACTCATCAATAAAGAAATAAGAGTAACGATTTCCAATTTTTTCATAAATAAAAGGAACCTCTTCGTTGCCCAACTTTTCGTTAATCGTAGCATTGGTTTCCGAAATAAAAAAGCGATTATCCTGTATTTTAATTTCATCCATGATTGTTTTTAAATCGAACAATAGTGCCAACTGATACAAATTTTTACTCAAAAATTCCTGTTCTTTCAGTTGTTCTTTCAGCGTTAAATACTCCTCCGATTTTTTATCTTTATTAGTGATAAAATTTTTCAGTTGCGATTTTAGTCGAAAAATTTCACGACTTGTTTTTCTCTTTGCTTCAACAAAATTATTGTTTTTCGATTCCTGTAATTGTTTTAAAGGTTTAGAAACTTCTTCTTCAATACTAAGATTCAATAATTTAAGAATTTCATTTTCTGTTTTCCATTTTCCTTTTTCCAGCATCAAATTTTCAACTAAATCTAACACACGTTGGGTAAGTTCTTTATTTTCTTTTGAAATGCGATTTAATAAAACGGTAATGGTTTCTTTAAAGAAATCGGTGGTTTCAATTTCGAGGTTAAATTGCACATTCAGACCAAATTCTAATGCAAAAGCGCGCAAAATGCGTTGAAAAAATGCATCAATTGTGCTGATAGAAAATTGGTCGTATTCATATAAAATTTTTTCTAATAAGATTTTAGATTGATTTTTTATGTATGGGAACTGTTTATCTTCGGGAAGGTGTTTTGCAATTTTTTCAACAATTTGATTATAAGTATGATTAATTTTTGAATTTGCAGTAATGTCCTTTTCAAATGCTAATTCCGAAAGTGTTTCGATAATGCGCGATTTCATTTCGGCGGTAGCGTTGTTAGTGAAAGTGATGGCAAGAACATGTTTGAACTTTTCGGGTTGGGGCAAACAGAGCGCTAAATACTCCACCACAAGGCGAGAAGTTTTTCCTGATCCGGCAGATGCTTTATAGAGGGTGAACATTAGTGGTTAGTGATTAGATGATTGATTGATTTAAGAATTTAAAGATTTAAAGATTTAAGGTTTTTAGATTTAATTGATTATTTTTTAAATTTTTAAATTTTTAAATTTTTTAAATTTTTAAATTTTTAAATTAATACTGCTTTCTGCCTTCTGCTTTTAAGTGTCAATTATTTATAAGGTCTCCTCTTAGCGTTCTAAATCTTTTTCTGGCATCCACTGCAAAAAGGCTGCCGGGATAATCTTTTAACAGTTTTTGATAATATTCCATAGCGCGGGGAATATCTTTCAAATAATATTCATATAGTTCACCAAGATAATAGATGGCATCATCGCCATACAAACCGTTTGAATAAATATCACTGATACGCTGATACAATGCCGCCGCTTCCAAATATTTTTTTTGTCGGGTAAATATTTTTGCTTTTGTTAGAAGTACAATATCATTTAATTTTGATAGCGGTGATACTACCGCAATGGAATCTAAATATTTAAGCGCTTGCTCATCATGATTTTGAAACAACAGAAAATCGGCTTTGGCAAAATAACGAAGACCAATATTCTTTTCGAAATCATTGCCAAACAATCCGTAAAATTCTGTGTCTGAGAGTTCCTCATCACTTTCCTCTTCGTCTTCTTCATCCTCTTCGTTATCAGAAATTAACAATGAAAATTGCATGGCGTCGTTGGCGATAAGTTTGGAAGTAGCGGCGCGCAAAATATCCAATTGACTTTTAGCCCACTCAAACTCGCCGATATAGAAAGAGAGTTTGGCATTTTTATACTTTGCATTTTGCCCAATCGTATCATTCGGAAAATCTTTATCCACTTGTGAATACAAAAGAGTAGCGTCCCATACGTTTCCGGAATACAACAAAATATCTGCCAAATTAACTTTAAACAGCGCCTTTTGTTTAGGGTCGCGAATGTCGGCATTGGCAATGGCGGTATTTAAAATTTCAATCGCTTCTTCCGGTTTATTCACATAAAATGCTAATAAATGTGCGTATTTTTGAATCCACTCGGCAGTACCTTTGTGGATGCCATATTCTTCTATCATTTTTTTAAATTCTTGCTCTAATTGTTTCGCTTCCAATATTTTTACAGGTGAAACAGAGATAAGCTGAAAGTACTTTACATCCAGCAATTGAAATTTTGCAGTGGTAAAAAATGGGGAAGTTTCGCCTTTTGCAATAATAAATTCCAATGCTTCTTTTGCTGTTTCGTAATCCCTGTTTTGGGTAGCATTGTTAATCAATTCCATAATCACCTCTCCATCTCCTTTAGTTCTTTTATCCAACGACTTGGCAATAAGAAAAGCATCGGCATACTCTTTATTTAATTGATACGCCCAATACAAGAGATAAACATATTCAATACTGTTTGGATTTTTCTGTATCTCTTTTTGTAATGCCGTTTTAAGTAATAAATAGTTAATCTGTTCTTCATCTTCCACAATTAAATTTTGGAGAATTGTTTGCGTTTCCGCTAATTGTTTATCATCGCCATCTTTTACTAAATTGAAAGCTTCTTCAATAATTTTATCTGTATTATTTAAAGAAGAATAGACGTACACTAATTCTTTGGTAAAAAGTTTAGGATTTTGCAGTATTTTTCTTCCTCTTAATAACACATCAATGGCATAATCTCTTTTCGATTTTCCCAGAAAGGCATAATGCAAGTCTCTGTATGCGTGTTCCTGTGCAGGCAGATTTTTAATGGCGGCATCATATTCTTTTAGCGCTTTATTCAAATCTCCCTGGCGTTCATACACATATCCCAAATCAATATCATATCTTTTCATGGATGGAAATGCTTTTTGTTGCGCTTTCACTACCTTTTCCAACTCTTTATAATCTTCCAGATAGAGTAAAACGGGATAATAATAAGAATAGAGATAGGTGTCCGGTTTTTTATCGTAGAGGGGTTTAAAAATTGCTTTTGCTTTTTCGTACTCCCCTTGTTGAAAATATTGAACGGCTAATTGTTCATCTTGTGAGCGTTGTTGTGCAACAATAGTATAAAAATTTAGGATGGCGACTAATAAAAGTAAGAGTTGTTTCATTATGTTAATTTTTCGGTTTACATAACGTTTAAAGAGCTATTATTATTTTTGTCTTTATTATCAAACATAATTTTATAAATCCTGTTTTGGAAGAAAATAAAATCTCCTTTTTTGCATAAAAAAGAGTCTTCAAAATCTTCATCCAATTTCAAAAAAGTATTGGTAATATGCATCTTAATGTCATGACTTTGAATGTTGTATTGATAACGTTTGTCGTTTTCGTTGCGAATAGAATCGGAAAAAATATATGCCTCACCATGATAGCAAAATTGAAAAGTTGCACTTTTTGGAATTTTATAACTCACCACCTCAATATGATGTTTACATTTTGCTTTATTTGTATTATAAACTAAAATAAAAATATTCAAGAGTATAAGAGTACAAAACAGCATTCTCTTTACTTGTTCTTTCTTAAAAATAATTAAAATTATTATAATGAAATAGAGCAAAACAACTTGCAGGGTGTTTAGTGATATTTGTGTAATGAGCGCTCCCGGTAGTTTTTCTATAAATAACACAATAGTATTCATTATTTTAACTTCAATACTTAAAAGGAATCCTATTCCATTTGAAAGAAAAGGTGAAAAAGAGAAAAATAACGTGGCTACACCTGTAACGGTCATCACAAAAGAGATGGGAATGACACATAGATTTGCTAACAGAAAATAGTTTGGAAACTGCCCAAAATAGTAAATTGCAATGGGTGCTGTGGCTATTTGCGCTGCGATAGAAACCGATATTAATTCCCAAAAATATTTCACTACTTTGGTTTTTGGATGATAAAATTGTGCTATTTTTTCTTGAAAAAATACAATGCCAAATACCGCCAAATAACTTAACTGAAACCCTACTTCAAAAATCAGTAATGGATTAATTGTAAGCAATATAAATAATGACGCAAACAAACTGTGAAAAATATTGGTTCTTCGCTGTAAAAATTTTCCGATGATGACAAAAGAAAACATGGCGGCTGCACGGGTTACCGAAGGAGCAAGCCCCGTGATATTCGCATATATCCATACCGAAACCAAAAGAGTTCCATTCCTAATATATTGCGCTTTTTTCGAATTGCCCAAAGGAAGAAGCAAGAAATTGAGGATCATAAAGATGATTCCTACGTGCATTCCTGAAACGCAAAGAATATGACTTACGCCAGCGGATGCATAACTTGCCCGTAATTCAGGTTCCAATGTTTCATCGTTTCCTAAAAGTATTGCCGCCGCCACACTGTACTCGCTTCCCGATAATCCTGATTGTTCTAATTGACTGGTTAAAAAATGTTGTAAATAAGAGGCATATCTTTTAATCGTTACCTTTTTTTCGTTCTCTATTTTTTTACAATATATACTGCCGACATAACCGGTAAGAAAAATTCCTTTTCTTTTCATAAATTTTTCATAATTAAACTGGTAAGGATTTTTAGGTGGTTCAATAAAAGATAATTTTGTATTTACCATGAATTTATCTCCAACACGACAATTTCTAAGAGTACTATCTTTTTGAAAATAAAGGACAACCCTACGGGTTATCCAATAGGTTGTATCATTACTTGCTTTAAGTTTTGCCATCACTTTGAAAGATTTTTCTCGTTCTTTGGGCAGTTCTAATATTTCGGCAACCCAAATCTGTTTTTGAGTTATCTTTTCTAAATTCGAAAACTCTTTTTTTTTATGAAAATGGAAGAAAACAGATAAATATCCCGCAAAAAAGAACGCTAAAAGCATGAAAATGGTAAAGGAATTTTGCAAAAAAAAGTTCCTTTTTCGCAATAAAAGAATGAAAATGATACCGCAAAAAAATAAACTAAATAAGCAATAAAGCAGATTAAGACCGTTTATGGGCAAAAAATACCCGAAAAGGATACCGAAAAGGTAGGGTAGCAGTGCTTTGAGTACGGGGTAGTGAGAGAAGTTCATGAATGTAGTTTGCCGCAATATACAGTTTATTTATAAGTATTGATGAAAGATTAGTCTTTGTTTTTTAGGTTAACAATTTTTCTCTCTCCTAAAAAAATATATTTTTGCGCAAATTATCATTATTCATGAAAAAGTTTCTCCTAACAAGTTTAATTATTGCCCTAACATGTTGCTTCTCTTGTAAGTCAAATAAATATGATAGCCTCCCAGCACCGTTAGCCGAGTTGTGCCGAAAAATTGATAAAGCTCCTAATAATAGTGACCTGTATCAACAAAGAGCCGAATATTATTATTATAATAGTAAAATTGAAGAAGCATTAGCAGACATTTTGAAAGCTATTAAATTAGAAGATAAAAAATCATCTTATTATGTTACTTTAGCAGATATTTACTTAGCAAAAAATGAAACAGATTTGGTAGAAGAAATGTTAAAAAAGGCAATCGCTATTGACAATTATAATGAAGCCTATTTAAAATTGGCAGAGTTGTATTTGTACCAATATATGTATAATGAATGTGAAGAAACATTAGAAACGGCTATTCGTTTGCAAAATCACAATCCGAAAGCATTATTAACAAAAGCAATTTTACTTAAAGAAAAAGAGGACATTACAGGCTGGCTTAGAATGATGCAACTTGTTATTGACCAAGACCCAACAGAAGTGATTGCTTATTCTGATTTGGCATTCTATTTTCAAGAAAAACTTGACCCATTAGCCATTAGTTATTATAATAATGCGTTGGCAATAACTCCGAATGACAAAATTTTGAACTATAATCTGGGAAAACTATATCAAGATTTGGGTAAAGTTGCTTTAGAAAACAATAATAATTCAGAAGCTGAATATTATTTAGATTTTGCAAAAGAACAATACCAAAATCTTATTTCCATAGACCCAAACAGTTATCCTGCGTATAACAATTTAGGATATATTGCTTTGGTTTATGAGGATAATTACGAAGAGGCAGTACGTTTCTTTAGCAAAGCCATTGAGATACAACCACAATACGATCAAGCCTGGGGCAACCGAGGAATTGCATATTATTATTTAGAAGATTGGCAAAATTCTCGTACAGATTTTCTAAAATGTATAGAAATAAATTCTGACAACGAAGATGCCATTGAAATGTTAAACAAATTAGATGCAATAAAAAAATAACAATATGTTAAATTCCAATTTAGATGCATCCAGCGGGCGGTTGTCGGCAGCCGAAAAAGAGTTTGAACGCTCTGTGCGCCCTTCCGATTTTGCCAACTTCTTCGGACAGGAGCAGGTAATTGAAAATATCGTTGTTTTTGTAAAAGCCGCAAAAGCACGAAAAGAAGCATTAGACCATGTATTATTGCACGGTCCTCCCGGATTGGGAAAAACTACCCTCTCTCACATAATCGCCAACGAAATGGGGGTAAATATGAAAGTTACTTCCGGTCCCGTCATTGACAAACCGGGCGAACTGGCAGGATTACTCACCAATTTGGAACCCCACGACGTACTCTTTATTGATGAAATTCATCGCCTCTCTCCGGTGGTAGAAGAATATTTGTATTCTGCTATGGAAGATTATAAAATTGATATTATGATTGATACAGGTCCTAATGCCAGAAGTGTACAAATCTCCTTAAATCCTTTCACATTAGTAGGAGCAACCACCCGCTCCGGACTTCTTACGGCACCCTTGCGCTCGCGGTTCGGTATCAATTTACGGCTTCATTACTACGATGCACAAACACTCGCCCGAATCTTAAAACGTTCCGCAACTATTTTGGGCGTTCAAATGACCGAAGATGCAGGTTTTGAGATTGCCCGCCGTAGTCGAGGAACCCCCAGAATTGCAAATTTGCTGCTGCGCCGTGTGCGCGATTTTGCCCAAATAAAAGGCGATGGCACCATCACTTATGATATTACGCAAGTCGCCCTCAGTGCACTGAACGTTGATGCGCACGGATTGGACGAGATGGATAACAAAATTTTACAAACGATTATCGATAAGTTTAAGGGCGGTCCGGTAGGTTTAACCACTATTGCCACAGCCGTGGGCGAAGATGCAGGAACTATTGAAGAAGTGTATGAACCGTTCCTTATTCAAGAAGGGTTTTTGATGAGAACACCACGCGGACGCGAAGCCACCGAAAACGCATACAAACATCTAGGAAAATTATTCCAATCAAATATTCATTCATTATTTAACTAAATTTTTATAGATATGAAAAAGTTACAAGTTACAAGTTACGAGTTAAAGGTTACAGGTTACAAGTTACAGGTTACGAGTTACAAGTTACGCTTTCTGCTTTCTGCTTTCTGCCTTCTGCTTTCTGCCTTCTGCTTTCTGCCTTCAACATTATTTGCTCAAAAATCTTCCTCTTCTCTTATTAGCGAAAATAAATCGGTTTTCCTTGGTTTATCTTTTGGACCTACTATTGATTGGTTTGCACCCACTACCGATAAATTTACTTTTGACAGAGAAAAAGCAAAAGGCGGTTTTATTGCAGGTATTAATTTAGATATTACATTGAAAAAAGAAAGCTTTATTTATTTTTCTACAGGAGTTAGAGTGAGATATTTACAAGGCGAACTCTCTTTTTCTAACCGATACGATTTTAAACCTCCAATAGACACATCTTTCATTGTACCTACTGTGAGAACTTATCAAACAACCTATCTCACTGTTCCAACGGGTATTAATTTTAGAACAAAACCCTTGGCAGGATGCGTTTTTTTAGCAAAATTAGGATTGTATCATAATTTTAGAATAGGTGGAACACAATATGACAGTTTTACGCTTCCCGGGGGTGATCCTAATTACTTCACTACAACTAAAAAAAGACCTAACAAGGATGCTTCTCTATTCGCCGAAGCAGGATATTTGGGTGTAGGATTTGAATACGCTTTTAAAGAAGGAACAAGAATTTTTGCTAACGTGGACTATAGTTGCCAGTTTAATTACTTTAGCGCTAAAACAAAAGATAATGTTTCTAATGAACGTTTTAAATCCATTGTTCATTCATTACATATTGTTTTTGGGTTTTTATTTTAAATGCCGCTATTCAACAATAAACGAAATCGTAAAAGTTTTTGATTTAATACTCTGCAATCCTGTAATAATTGGACTTTTATTATAGTATGGAATATGATCTTTGTCCTTTATTCCACTTTCATTTTGTAACATATTTATCACGCCATATGAAATTTTAAATTCGGCTGAAAATTTAAAGTAAGTAGTGTAGAAATCAAATCCAAATCCACCTTGCACTTGCACATCATAAGGTTTGAGGATGGGGAGAATTTCAACAAGAACTCCATCAGGGTCAAAAACAGGTATTTTATTGTTTTTTGCGCTCATCATATTAATTCCAACCTGACCTCCTGTAAGAGCAAAAATTCTAACGTTATGCATACGAGAAGATTTGAACTTAATAAGTAGAGGAAAATTGATGTAATGGCATTCTATTTTTCTTAATATTAAATCATTAAAATCATTGTTTTTCGAATTTGGATCAAGTATCGTTTGAGCAAACTGATAATAGAGATCAATATCGTGAGCAATAGAAAAATTGGGAATAAATCTCAAATCAAAAAATCTACCCATTCTCATATTGACTAAAATTCCAACGCTGAAAGCAGGCATAGGTTTTGAATAAATTTTTTTCACTTCAAAATCGGGAAGAGATATGTTTGGATGTTCATAGTCTGTTTTTGTTTTTAAATTAACATCCACAATATCAATTCCCAAAGAAAATCCATAATGAAAACGTCCCATATCATAATCCTCTAAATTGGGTACTCCAAATCGGAATACTTGTGCAAATAAATTACTATAAAACAATAAGGAAATCGCCAGAAAGCCAATGAGTCGTCTCATTACAATTTTTTTTTTGGAATAATGTAACGTTGAATATTTCGTAATATTTTAGATGAGAAACAGAAAAAATTTTGTTAACAGATTTTATATAAGGTAATAAATTCTCAAAATAATAATTTTAACATTTCATCAATCTTTCCAATTGGCATTATTTTTATTTGATATTTAGAGACGTCAATTCCTTTCACATTATATTTAGACAGGAAAAATTGTTTAAATCCTAATTTTTCAGCTTCGCTTATTCTTTGTTCAATACGGGGCACTGGTCGTACTTCCCCACTAAGTCCCATTTCGCCGGCAAAACATATTTTCGAATCAATGGAAATATCTGCGGTAGATGAAAGGATGGCTGCCATGATTGCCAAATTGATAGCTGGGTCGTCAATATTAAAACCGCCTACAATATTCAAAAACACATCCTTAGCACCTAATCTAAACCGGCATCGTTTTTCTAAAACAGCCAGCAACATGTTTAGGCGGCGCAAGTCGAAGCCGGTAGCGGACCGCTGAGGTGTGCCATACACCGCTGTGCTTACTAATGCCTGTGTCTCAATCATCAATGGACGATTTCCTTCTAATACTGCTGCAACAGCAGCACCGCTAAAAAGTTCATCACGATTGGTAAGCAAAATTTCTGAGGGATTTGTTACTTCGCGCAAGCCGGCTGCATTCATCTCAAAAATACCCAGTTCTGAAGTGGATCCGAATCTGTTTTTTACACATCGCACAATACGGTACCCGTAATGTTGGTCTCCTTCAAACTGTAAAACGGTATCCACGATGTGTTCCAATATTTTAGGACCGGCAATAACACCATCTTTTGTGATATGCCCTATTAAGAACACAGGCATGGCAGTGTTTTTTGCCAAATGTTGAAATTCGGCGGCACACTCCTTAATTTGAGAAATAGAGCCCGCAGCTGAATCTATAAGAGAACTTTGCATGGTTTGAATAGAATCCACAATGACAATATCTGGATCTAATTCTTCAATATGTTTTACAATTTCTTGTGTTTGCGTTTCGGTGAGAATATAGAGGTTTTTATTAGGATGTTTCGAGATTCTTTCTGCGCGCATTTTTAGTTGGCTTTCGCTTTCTTCTCCAGAGATATAGAGCACTTTCTGTTTTTGTAAATCCAACCCTATTTGCAGCAAAAGAGTTGATTTTCCAATGCCGGGTTCTCCGCCAAGCAGTGTGAGCGATCCTCGTACAATTCCTCCACCCAATACCGTGTCAAGCTCTTGATAGTTTGTGGTAATGCGTGGCATCTCCTCTAATGCAATCTCGCTAATTGCTTTTGGTTTAGATTTTATCAATGTCGTCAATGCTTTCCCTTTTATTAGTTTTTCTTCGCGATGGATGACTTCTTGTTCAAAAGTGTTCCACTCGCTGCACGCGGGGCATTTCCCAATCCAGTTAGCAGATTGATACCCACAATTTTTGCAATAATAAATGCTCGTTGATTTTGCCATTTATTTTTTTTTTGTAAAAATATTATTTTGTTTCCATATGCAGGTAAAAATAAAATATTATAGAATAAAAAAACTCAGAGAATTAGAACTCCTTTTTGTTATTCCCATTCAATAGTTGCGGGAGGTTTGGCACTGATGTCATAAACTACGCGATTAATACCCTTTACGTTATGAATGATTTCGTTGGAAATTATTGTTAAAAAATCGTAAGGGAGTTTTGCCCACTCTGCCGTCATAGCATTTGTGGATAACACGGCACGTAACGCAACTGCATTTTCGTAGGTCCTTTCTTCGCCGGTAACACCCACCGATTGCACGGGCAGTAGAATAGCACCAGCTTGCCACACCTTATGGTATAATCCGTATTCTCTTAATCCTCTAATAAAAATATCGTCTGCATCTTGCAAAATCTGCACTTTTTCAGGAGTAATTTCTCCCAAAATACGCACGCCTAATCCCGGTCCTGGAAATGGATGTCTTTGTATCAATAATTCCGGAATATTCAATGCTAATCCTACTTTTCGTACTTCATCCTTATACAACTTTTTGAGCGGCTCTACTAATTTCAGATTCAACTTTTCAGGAAGTCCGCCAACATTATGATGCGATTTAATGGTTTTTCCTGTTGATGATAACGATTCAACGATGTCAGGATAAATTGTACCTTGTGCTAACCATTTAATATTTTGCAATTTACGCGCTTCCTCTTCAAATACATCAATAAAACCTTGCCCTATAATTTTACGCTTTTGTTCAGGGTCGATTACTCCTTTTAGTGCTGTGTAAAATCTTTCTGCCGCTCTAACACCATTCACATTTAAGTATAACGATTTATAGTTTTCCAAAACGGTTTCAAACTCGTTTTTACGCAATAAGCCATGATCTACAAAAATACAATAGAGATTTTTTCCAATGGCTTTGTTTAGTAAAACGGCGGTAACAGTAGAGTCAACGCCACCCGATAATCCAAGTATTATCCGATCGTTTCCCAATTGTTCCTTTAATTCTTTTACGGTGGTTTTAATAAAGTCTAAAATGTTTTTTTCTTCTTTCATACGGTTAAATAATATTCATAATAAATTTATTTTTGAGAGGCAAATAAACATAAAATTCTCATAATCGTATTGTATGTAAAACTCAAAAAAAAAGTGTATTATTGAAGTTTGAATTAAAATCAGTATTTTTATTTTATAATAAAATGATAAACAGAAATATAACTCCTTATATTTTGGGCATCGAATCTTCTTGTGATGATACTTCGGCGGCGGTAGTTTGTGGTACAAAAATTTTATCAAACGTAATTGCCGGGCAAAAAATACACGCGGAGTACGGAGGGGTAGTTCCGGAATTGGCGTCACGGGCGCATCAACAAAATATTATTCCTGTGGTGGATACGGCGCTGAAAAGAGCAGGAATTACCAAAAATCAAATTGCTGCCATTGCTTACACTAATGGACCCGGTTTGCTCGGCTCATTATTAGTAGGAAGTTCATTTGCCAAAGGGATGGCATTAGGTTTAAATATTCCGTTAATTGTTGTGGATCACCTGCAAGCGCACGTATTGGCAAATTTTTTAGATACAGAAGAAAATAAACCCAAGCCCGAATTTCCCTTTTTGTGTTTGACAGTTTCCGGAGGACACACCCAACTGTTAATGGTGCACGATTATTTTAATATGGAAATTTTGGGAAGAACCATTGATGACGCTGCCGGAGAAGCATTCGATAAGGCTGCCAAAATATTAGGACTAACCTATCCGGGTGGACCCATTATTGACAAACTTGCCCAACAAGGCAACCCCAAAAGATTTACATTTTCCATAGCAAAACTGCCCAATTTGAACTTCAGTTTTAGTGGACTAAAAACATCATTTCTTTATTTTATAAGAGATCGTTTAATAGAGAATCCCAATTTTATTGAAGAAAATTTGCACGATTTAGCGGCATCTATACAATTTCACATTATAAAATCGCTGACCGATAAAATGGATAAAGCGTTGAAAACATACAGATGCACTAATTTTGTATTGTCGGGAGGTGTTGCCGCAAATTCTGAACTTAGAAAAAAAATGTTGGAATTAGCAGACAAGTATCAACTTCGGGTAACCATTCCGCCCTTAGCATTAACTACGGATAACGCCGCGATGATTGCTTGCTACGGCTATTTTAAGTATTTGAGAAAAGAGTTCTCTGATCTGAGTGTGATGCCTTACTCTTCTATTGATGAATAAAAAGATTTAGCCGTTTTTTCTTTAAAAACTATACGCCACCCCTAACCCGAAAATTTCTTGAAATTGTACCCGCCGTTTAGGTTTTCCTGGCTCATCAAATAAAACTTTTGGATAATATTTTAAATTAGTAGTTAATGAAACATTCAATACTTTTAAGAATTGATAGGTAATGATCACATCCCAATCCACATTAAAATTTCCAAATTTTTGATCTTTATCAGTATAAGGCGAATAGAGTTGAAAGTTGGATATTATTTTTAAATTTTTCACACCATCGTACATAATTCCGGCGCGAAAAGTCATACCTAAGGAAGCATAAGCCGTTTTATCTACCGGCACCCCAAAAGAAGTACGCAAAAGCGAATCGGTGCAACTGGTTACCAAACCTGCCAAAGGAGAGTAGTACAGGGATAATAATTCTTTCCATTTCCAGTTTATACCTACAGAAAGTTCTGTATAAGAAGGCGAAAGCCAATTCGACATGATTGTTCTTGAACCATCTTCATGATAAGTGTAACCAGGCATATATTGCGATTTAAAAGCACCGGTTACGGCAACAAACCACATACTGTTTGTATTCGTACTCGGACTTATTTCATACCCAAAAGTAGTAGTAAATTTAATTTTATCATTCCCTTTTCTCCATTGATATGAGTTAAAATCTGAGGAATAGATACAGCCAAGATCGGTGTCAAGATTAGTATCCCAAGCATTTTTATTCTTTTTGTAATTTAAAGTTAAATTGGAATAGGCAATTCCTGTAAAGTTGCTATTCCCTCCTTCAGCCCAATTAACAAGTTGAGTTTGAGAGATTTTTAGTCCTACAATTCCGGAAAATTTCCAATAATCTTTCCATTTGGGTGTTTGCAATTCATCAGAATCTGCTGCCGAAAGAGGTTCAATCGTTTCCGAAGTTGCTACAGGTAAATCGGATTGAGTAATGGGAACTACTTCTTCATTTTTATTTCTCTTTTTTTGCGCGAAACAAAAAGTAGTAATACTCAAAATACATAGTAAAATAAGAGTTTTTTTCATCTGGGTATAATTTTTATATATAAGTTAAAATGCAATTTCTTGTGCCGTAATTCATTTAACAGAAAGTATTAATTCACCATCATCTATTCAATTTGTGATAAGTTCGCCACCAACGCTCCGGAACTGCATCCTTACAGGCAGTATCAAAATCGTTTTGAGAACAGGGGAGAAAATATTTTTTATCTTGTTGTGTTTTAATATGGAAAAATGGAACCTCTATCCACCAGCGACCGGTTTTTTTACTTTGATAAAAAACCAACTCGTTCAAAGCGTTAGTTACCGCTACCGTATGCTGTATATATTGATCCTGCTCTTTAAACAACATATCGTTTTTTCTATTTGAATATCCTTCAATAAAATACCAAAGAATTTGAGCAATAAGTTGGGCAGTTTGTGTATTGTAATCAAGTAGTGGATTATACTCATAAATACCAAAAGAAGAAAGTTTATCGCTTAGTCCTGCAAAGAGCGCGATATGACATACTTCTTCACCATAAAATCCGCTTACTGAGGCATTTGCATTACCGGGCGCATCGCTTTGACGCACTGCCGAAATATCTAATGTCAACATTTCCGCATTGCGAACAATAGGCTCAATCTCTTCCATATCTTTCCGCAAAATACCCACCCTATAAGTCTCAAAAAAAAGTTGCTTCATCAATTCAATATCTTCCTGACTGTTCAAATAGGTTTGATACCCAATATTGGAATAATTGAGAAGATAATTAGGTTGTTGCAAAACAATTTTATTCAAATATCCATGAGAAGAGATTGGTTCTTTTTCATCTCCCAAATCAAATTTCGAATCCACAGAAACAATATTCACTATCTTTTCCAATTTTGAATAAGCCATGTAATTGGCAAATGCCAAGTCGTTACTTCCTCCCAAAATAACAGGAATCACCTTTTGTTCCAACAAATAAGATAAAATATCTGAAAGCGCTGCGTAAGTATCTTCCACCGTTTTACCCAAAATTAAATTTCCCAGATCTAAAATAGAAACGTTATTTTTCCAGTTAAACAATTTATAAAATTCCTTTCTAATTTCATCGGGCGCAGATTTAGTTCCCTCATTATTATTGGAATATCTTGCTTCAGGTACGCCAATAAGGGCAATATTAATAGAAGACAGATCGGGTTCCTCTTTTTTAGAAGCAAACCAAATTCGACTTACCAAATATTGAGGATTAATTCCTTTTATTTCAGATAAATAAAAATCTACATCAACAGTATCAAAAAAAGGGAGGAGTTCCATTTTATTTTTTTGGGGTAAAACGTTTTTTTGCGGTAGGAGCAGTTTGCGCCATAATTTGCGATACTTCTTTATAAGTAAGAGTTGCAGGATTCATTCCTCTCGGTATCTTAAAGTTATCTGTTCCGTTTGTAATATACGCACCATATCTGCCATTAACCACCTTAACATTTTCATTTTCAGAAAATGAAGCCAAAATATTTTTAGTTCCCACATTTGTAATTTGTTGAATAGCCTCTTCTAACGTCAGTGTGGTTATATTGTATCCTTTTTCTAAAGTAATATTTTTGTCGTTATATTTGATGTAAGGACCATATCTTCCTGCCACTACAAAAACGTCATTATCATTATATTGTCCTAATAATCGTGGGGCGCGGGCTTCATTTTGTTTCTCTTTTTCAACAATCAATTGATGGGCGCTTTCAAGGTCAATTTCTAAAGGATCTTTATCTTTTGGAATAGAAACATACTCGTTACCATATTTAATATAGGCGCCAAATCTTCCCATGCCTACCATCACTTCCAAATCGTTGTAAGTTCCCAGCATTTTTGGAAGTTTAAAAAGATCTAATGCTTCTTTCAGAGTAATAGATTCAATAGATTGCGTTTTTTTCATTCGGGCATAAGCGGCTTTGCTATCTTCGTAGTTTTCGCCAATCTGCACCATAGGTCCATATTTTCCTAATCTTGCATACACATTCTTACCTGCTGGATCTTGTCCTAATATGCGTTCACCGCTTGCTTTCGGGGAGTGCGAAATTGCCGTTTCAATAGATTGATGAAATCCTTGATAAAATTGGTGTAACATTTTTTTCCATTCTACCTCACCTTCAGCAATATCGTCAAACTCTTTTTCCACTTGTGCTGTAAAACCGTAATCCATAATGGCTTCAAAGTTATTTTGCAAATATTCGTTCACTATAATTCCGATGTCAGTAGGGAATAATTTCTCTTTTTCTGCGCCATATTTCTCTTTGAAAGTGGTTTCCTTTATTTCGTTATGGGTAAGCGTAAGTTGGGTGCAACTGCGTTCTTTACCCAATCTATTTTCTTTTACTACATATTCTCTTTTTTGGATGGTAGAAATTGTTGGCGCGTAGGTAGATGGTCTTCCGATACCTAACTCTTCCAATTTTTTCACAATTCCGGCTTCGTTAAATCGTAATGGGGGTTGGGCATATTTTTGAGAAGCCATAATCTGCATATAGCGTAGTTTTTCGCCTTGTGTAACGGGGGAAATAACGCCTACATTCTCATCAGGTTCTTCATCGTTCGATTCAAAATAAACTTTTAAGAAACCTTGAAAAAGGATTATTTCGCCGGTTGCTACAAATTTTTCTTCACGATTAGAGATGGGGATATTGATGACTGTTTTTTCGGTAATGGCATCGCTCATTTGCGAGGCAATCGTTCTTTTCCAAATCAATTCATACAAACGTTTGGCAAAAGTATCGCCGGGAATCGTTTGGTTTTCTAAAACAGTGGGACGAATAGCTTCGTGCGCTTCCTGTGCGCCGCGGGTTTTTGTAACATATTTTCGCGTTTTTGAATATTCGGTACCATACAGTTTTTCCACTTCCTGTTTTGCCGAAGCCAACGCCAAATTGGAAAGATTAACCGAATCGGTACGCATATAGGTAATATAACCGGCTTCATAAAGTTGTTGTGCCACAACCATCGTTTTAGTAACCGAAAAACCTAATTTTCTTGCCGCTTCCTGTTGTAATGTAGAGGTAGTGAATGGAGGCGCAGGCGATTTTTTACCCGGATTTTTTTCCACAGACGCTACTGTGAATGTTGCGCTTTTACAATCTTCCAAAAATACGCGTGCATCTTCTCTGTTTTCAAATCTTTTGTTTAATTCACCGGTAAGTTCATTTTTTTTATTTTGTTCTGATTGAAAATTACCTACGATTTTAAAATTTGAATTGGATTGAAAGCGATTGATTTCCCGTTCTCTTTCCACTACCAATTTTACGGCAACCGACTGCACGCGCCCGGCAGAAAGTTGGGGTTTCACTTTTCGCCAAAGCACGGGCGAGAGTTCGAATCCTACCAAACGGTCTAAAATTCTACGGGCTTGCTGTGCATTTACCAAATCTATATCTAATTTGCGCGGATGAGCAATAGCATGTTCTATGGCTTGTTTTGTAATTTCGTGGAATACAATACGTTTTGTTTTTTCTTCGGGAATTTTTGCGGCTTCTATCAGATGCCAAGAAATGGCTTCGCCCTCGCGGTCGTCGTCGGTGGCTAACAATACCTCTTTGGCTCCTGTTGCCATCTTTTTGATGTCGGTTATCAATTTCTTTTTATCCGGCATAATTTCATAATGAGGTTCAAAATTCTTATGAACACTAATTCCCAAATCTTTTTCGGGAAGGTCTCGCACGTGTCCTTTACTTGAAATGACCTCAAACTCTTTTCCGATAAACTTTTGAATGGTTTTTGCCTTTGCAGGCGACTCAACAATAATCAGGTTTTTACTCATGTTTGTATCAGTATTTTTAAGTGTGTAAGGTTTTTTAAAAAAATTGGCGGCAAAAATATATTTTAATTTAATTTTTTTATTGTGCGGTTGCTAATGTTGCTATACTGACCTTTACGGAAGAATTTGTCGTTATTTTTTGAATGGCTGCTTCCAAAGTGGCGCCGGTGGTCAATACATCGTCGCATAATAAAACATGCTTGTTGTTAAATGCTTTTGGATCGGTGAGCTGAAAAACTTCTTTTACATTTTCCCAACGGTGAAAACGGTTTTTTTTGGTTTGTGTTTCAGTAAATTCCGATCGAATCAACAAATTTGTGTGATAAGGAATTTGCATCCCCGAACTCAATCCTTTTGCTATCCATTCACTTTGGTTGTATCCTCTTTTTTTCTCTTTTTTTGGATGTAGCGGGATGGGAATAATGAGATCTATTGTTTTCCATTTTTTACATTGAATGAGTTGTTTTCCATAAATATTTCCCAAAAAATCGCCCACCTCTTTTCCGCCATTGTATTTTAAATGATGCAAAATTTTTTGCACCTGATTTCCTTTTTTATAAAACATAAACGACCCTACATTCTCTACTGCAACGCGCCCCAGAAAAAGTTTGGTTAACGGCGATTCATCAAATTCGTGGTATTGAGTTTCGGGAAAATTATGCAGGCAATGCAAGCAAAAAAATTGTTCTTGCTGCAACAAAACGGTGCCGCAAGAAACGCATAATCTGGGGTAGAAAAAATTGGTGAGATGGGTAAGCATGGAAAATTTATTTTAATTGTACTGCAAATATACATTCAAAAATTTCGTTTGTCAAGGGGAAAAATCATTTTTTTTTGTTTTTTTGTGGAATCAAAAAATGAATATGGCGCTTATAAAATCTATTTCCGGAATTCGTGGTACAATTGGCGGCGCTATTGGCGATAATCTTACCCCTATTGATGTAGTAAAGTTCACTTCTGCCTTTGTTACAATGATGAAAGAAGAAAGAGGAACATTCTCTTTAAATTTTGAAAGGGAGACTTGCGAAGCAAGTCGGGTTAGTTTATCTAAAAGTTTAAATTTTAAAATTCTCGTGGGACGTGATGCGCGTATTTCGGGCGAAATAATCAATTCGTTGGTTTGTATTACGTTACAAAGTATGGGGGTGGATGTAATTGATATTGGGCTTTCCACTACGCCCACCGTAGAGATGGCAGTAGTGAAACATCAGGCAGATGGCGGTATTATTATCACTGCCAGCCACAATCCAATGGAATGGAACGCTTTGAAATTGTTGAACGAAAAAGGCGAGTTTATTTCTGCTGAAGAAGGAAAACGACTGTTAGAAATAGCTGAAAAAGAAAAATTTAGTTATGCCGCTGCGGAACAATTAGGAACTCTTACAAAATATGAACATGCCATTGAAGATCATATTCATGAAATTTTAAAATTGGATTTGGTGGATGTTAACGCCATACAGAATGCCAATTTTTCGGTAATATTTGATGCGGTAAACTCTACCGGAGGAATTGCTATTCCTATGTTGCTTAAGAAATTAGGTGTAACAAACTACCAAGCGTTATATGGGGAGCCTACCGGAATTTTCCCACACAACCCTGAACCGTTGCCCGAACATCTACACAAAATTTCATCCGTAATGAAAAATGCGGCATCTGAAAAATGGTATGATGTCGGTTTCGTTGTTGACCCCGATGTGGACAGATTGGCAATAGTAATGGAAAACGGTGAAATGTTTGGTGAAGAATATACCCTGGTTGCCGTTGCCGATTATGTGTTAAGTAATAAAAAAGGAAACACCGTTTCCAACCTCTCCTCTTCCAAAGCATTACAAGATGTAAGTGAAAAACATGGCGTTACCTGTTTTGCAGCTGCCGTAGGCGAAGTGAATGTGGTAGAAAAAATGAAAGATACCAACGCCATCATTGGCGGAGAAGGAAACGGCGGCGTTATTTTGCCCGAACTACACTATGGACGGGACGCGCTTGTTGGGATTGCGCTGTTTTTATCTTTTATGGCAAAAACAAAACTTAAATGCTCAGAAATTAAAGAATTATATCCTAAATATGTCATTTTAAAACATAAAATAGAACTTAATAAAGGTATTCATGTTCAAGAATTATTGCAAAAAGTGGTACAAAAATATGCCGATTATCATCCTAATACTATGGATGGAGTAAAGATAAATTTTGAGAATGGATGGGTGCATTTACGTCCTTCTAATACCGAGCCAATCATACGCATTTATGCGGAGGCGGATAATGCAAAAGAAGCGGAAAAGTTAATGTTAAATGTAATGAAAGATATCCCGTAATTTTTTATGTACACCATTATCGTTGAAAATCTTACAAAAAAATTTGGATCTTTTACTGCGGTAAACAATATATCTTTTTCTGTTAAAAAAGGAGAGATTTTTGGTTTTCTCGGTGCCAACGGAGCAGGTAAAACTACCGCAATGAAGATGATGTGCGGGTTACTTTTGCCTACCTCGGGAACTGCAAATATTTCAGGATACGATTTGGCAACGCAATCCAAATTAATAAAAAAGAGCATTGGATATATGAGTCAAAGATTTTCTTTGTATGATGATTTAACCGTGTTTGAAAATATGCAACTCTTTGGCACCATCTACAAAATTGATAAAAAAATATTGAAGGAACGCATTCAAAACAGTTTAGATGAACTGAATATGAATAATTTTGTTAATGACCTTGTGCGTTCTATACCTTTGGGTTGGAAGCAACGGTTGGCATTTGCTACAGCATTGCTGCATCAACCGAAAATTGTTTTTTTAGATGAACCCACCAGCGGCGTTGACCCTATTGTACGTAGAGAGTTTTGGGGACTCATTTATAAAACCGCTGCAACGGGAGTAACCATTTTTGTTACCACACATTATATGGATGAAGCCGAATATTGTGAACGAATTTCTATCATGGCTGAAGGGGAATTGAAACTTATCGGATCGCCAACAGAATTGAAAGAAAAAATGGGAGTAAATACAATTGACGATCTTTTTGGTAAATTTGTAAGTAGATAATTATGAAAGCATTTCTGTCAATTCTACAAAAAGAGTTTATCCATATCGGGCGCGACCGCGTGTCATTATTTCTTGTGCTGGCTATGCCCATTGCGCTCATTTTGCTTTTCGGATTTACAATAAGTACCGAAATTAGAAATGCCAAAATTTCTATCCTTGACCAGTCCAAAGATACTGAATCTAAACAGTTAATTGAAAATATTACAGCTTCGGGTTACTTTCAGGTAGTGAGTTTTTTAGATAACGAAACTGAAATTGACCACGATTTCAAAAACAAGCAAATTAAAATAGCAATGATAATTCCGCCGCGTTTTGAAGAATCTTTAGCGGTAGAACGTGTTGCCAACATTCAAATTATTAATGATGTATCCGATATAAATATTGCATCCATATTAAACAACTATTTGAGAACCATTTTTAATGATTATATTACCGAATACAATCTTAACAACAATGCTGCTGAAAATCCCATGTCTATTGTTACCACCATGCAATACAATCCGGAGTTAAACAGTGTGTATATGTTTGTTCCGGGTATTATTACGCTTATCATGATAATTATCACGGCGCTCATGTCTTCCATTACGTTAGCCCGAGAAAAAGAGACTAACACCATGAATATGATGTTGATTACTACGGTAAAAAAAATAAATATTGCAATTGGAAAAGTTATTCCATATATGTTTCTTTCTTTAATCAGTACTGTTTTTATTTTGCTTATCAGCGTATTTGTTTTTCACATGCCCATAAAAGGAAGTATTGGATTATTACTACTACTATGTATTGTTTTCATGTTTACTTCTGCTTCTTTTGGATTGCTAATTTCAGCAGTATCCAAAACCCAATTAGATGCCATGATGGTTACCATGATGGGATTATTTTTGCCGACTGTTCTGCTTTCGGGATTTTTGTTTCCATTAGACAACATGCCGCTCTTTTTTCAGTGGTTAGCTGATATTTTTCCTGCCAAATGGTTTATCATTGCTATTAAGGATGTGATGTTGAAAGGCGCTACTTTTATGCAAATTGGTAAATATTTACTCATCCTTACCGGAATGTCTGCAGGGATGGTTGGATTTAGTTTATCGCAGATTGATAAAAGGTGAGGAATGAATGGTTCGTGATCAAGATAATTATAACTCTTGACTCAAAACTTGTAACTTGTAACTCGCTCCAATTTCTTCTGTTTTTTATCTTTTGAAATCTTTGATAACTCATTAAGATTCAAAGAAAAAGTAAAATAATTGGGAACAGCGCCTACGGCATAATGAGAACGCGAAAAACCAAATTGAATGGATTTAATATCTATTAAAAATCCATACGCAAAACCTGCCATACTCTTTTTTTGAACAATATACATCTCTCTGTTTTGGTTGTAGTTAAAACTTACAAAAAGGGAAAGATATTGTATGGGAATGATCTCCAATCCAAAATTAATATGCCGGAAAAAGTTATTTACCCCTTGATTAAATTTTGAGGGATATTTATACTCACCACTCATGGCGTCAATTTCCAACAGCGGGTCGTTCTCTCCCACATATCCCATTTTCCATTTATAAAGAGTGTGTAAAGATATATGATAACGTATGGGGATAAATTTAAGCCGCTGCGAAAAAGCGAATTGAATATCAAAAGGCGCCCATTTGTGGTTTCCGTCAACAAAAGGTTTTAACTCACCTCCAATATTTTTTGCCAACAATGCTAAAGCAATATTGTGTTTTTCATTGTAATAACTTCCTGCAACATCTACTGCCAAGCCAAAAGAGGAGTAAGATTCGTAGCCGCTACACATCAATTTAAGGTTTGCGCCAATGGAAAAGGCGCTGTCTAACGGACGTCCCCAACCTAAAGTAAGTCCAAAATCATTACAGGAAAATGTTCCCTGTTCATACCCCATTTCATCTGTATAAATAAAAGTTCCGTAACCCATATAGCGCATCTCGGCGGCAAAACTGCCCACTTTATTGAAAGTTTGCGCATAGATGGCAGAAACATAACCCGTATGCGTAAAATAATCTGAAGCATTTACCGACAACGAACTGCTAAATCTTGGCGCAATCAAAGAGGGGTTGTACATAATGAGCGAGGGGTCATTGTCGTGCACTGCAATTAATCCTCCACCCAACGCCGCAAGCCGCGCCGAAAACTTGTAATCCATAAAATGATAAACATAACTACCTCCCGTTTGCGGAAAAGAAAAATTTATCATAAAGAAAAAGAAAAAAAGAAAAAAAAGTATTTTTCGCACAATTATTCCAAATTATTTAGACCTTCTTAATAACGATTGTAATGATTTATTATTTTGGATTAAAAAAAAATCACTTGTCTCTTGACAAACGTCTTTTCATTTTGTATCTTTGCCGCCGAATTGAGTTACGAGTTACGATTAATCATTCAACGTTAATCACTATTATGAACAATTACAACCGTTTATGGAATATTTTTTAGATATGCCGTCAGAATTTGCAAACATAAAAAACGCAAAATATGTATTACTTCCAGTGCCTTATGACGGCACGAGCACCTTTCAGAAAGGCGCTGACAAAGGTCCGCAGGCAATTATTGATGCTTCCGATTCAATTGAACTCTACGACATTCAGACCGAATTAGAAGCGTACAAATCAGGAATTTATACAGATACTTCGGATTATTCCTTTGGTTCCCCCGAAATTATGGTAGCAGAAGTAAAAGACAGAGTAAATTTTTTTTTACAACAAAACAAAGCCGTAGGTTTGATAGGCGGCGAACACGCTATCTCTATCGGGGCTATTCAAGCATTTGCCGAAAAATATCCCAATCTGTCTGTTTTGCAAATTGATGCTCACGCCGACTTGCGAGACACATATAATGGCTCAATATACAACCACGCCTGCGTAATGCGCCGCGCTCAAGAAGTGGCAAAGGTAGTGCAAGTGGGAATTAGAAATGTGTGCATGGAAGAAAAACAAAACATCATTCCTGAAAATATTTTCTATGCACACGAAATTTGTGGAAAAACCAAATGGATGAAAAAAGCAATTGAACAACTTACTGAAAATGTATATCTGACTATTGATTTAGACGGTTTCGACCCCAGTATTGTGCCCGCAACAGGCACCCCCCTGCCGGGTGGTTTGCTGTGGTACGAAACGCTTGAGTTTTTAGAACTCCTTTTCAAATCGAAAAAAGTAGTAGGTTTTGATGTTGTAGAGCTTTGCCCTCAAAAAGAGAATAAAATATCGGATGTGCTGGCAGCTGTGTTGGTGTACAAAGTGATTAGTTTTATGGAAAGGTAACATTCCACGCAAATTGCATTTCTAGTAAAGAATTATAATACATGATGATAATGAATAATTAGTTAAAAATACTCGCAAACTTTCTTTAAGAGAACAAAAATAATTATTATCCATTCTTTAAACTCCCCCAAAAATTTACAGTCAAAGGTGCAATTTTTTTTTATTTTGATATTTATGACATCCAACCCAAAACTATTATTCATTTACATTTTACTCATTCTCCATTTTCCATTCTCCATTTTCCATTCTTTTGCCCAACAACGACCCGGCGGCGGACAGGGCGGACAAATGCCCGATCTCGGCTCACAAGGTGCAGTAGTGGGTACAATTGTAGATGAAAACAAAGAGCCTATTCAGTACGCCACTGTTTATGTGATGAATGCAACAGATTCTACTACGGTTACCGGCGGTTTTTCTGACGAAAACGGCAGAATCGTGATTATTGATATTCCCTGGGGAACCTATATTGCACAAGTAAATGCCATGGGCTACAGTAAACATTTTACTTCCGAGTTTACTTTGTCGCAGACCAATCCACGCTTTATGATGCGCCAGTTTGCCGTTACCCAACGCACTCAAATGCTTAAATCTGTTGAAGTTACCGCACAAAAAGAGATGCTGCAACAGAATTTGGACAAAAAAGTTTATAATCTTGAAAACAGTATCATTACGGAGGGCGCCACCGCAGTGCAAGCCCTTTCCGAAATCCCCTCGGTTGATGTAGATATTGAAGGAAATGTTTCCCTTCGCGGAACAGGAAACGTTACCATCTTAATTGACGGCAGACCTACCAACTTAGAATTAGACCAGATTCCCGCCTCAGAAATTGAAAGCGTGGAGGTAATTACCAACCCATCGGCAAGACTTGACCCCGACGGAATGGGCGGAATTATTAATGTAATCCTTAAAAAGAAAAAACAACCCGGTTTTAACGCCTATTTCCAAGGCGGATTAGCGACCTCTATTTTTAAAGAAAATTTCTATTTGGATGGCGGTAATCTGTCCGCAAACCTGAACTACACCTATCATAAAGTGAATATGTTTTTAAACTACAATTTTCGTAGCGGACAAAGACGCAGCGCAGGCGAATTAGACCGTACCTCATGGTTTCAAAAAAATGAAGAAACACCCGCCGACTCAACATATTTGTGGCAAAACAATGGAAATAATTCACAATTTTTTGGAAATAATGTGAGAGCAGGTTTGGATTATACTATCAACAAACAAAATACGCTCTCTTTCGCTTTTGGATATAACAGATTTGATAATAAAGATACCAGCAATTTATCAGCAGAAAATTCCCGATGGATCTTTAATGAAAAACAACTGTTTAATACCTATCAACAAGATGGCGCAGATAAACGTTTTGGTAATAATTTTTCAGGAAATATCAGTTATAAAAAAACATTTGACAAACAAGGAATGGAATTAACCTCCGATCTTTATTATACCGAAATTATAGGAAATTCATCAAGTCAATATTTACAGCGGTTTACGTTACCGGATACGTTGCCCAACTATTTTCAAAAAACGAATACCGACATGCGCAACCGAACGGCTACGGCACAGGTTGATTTTATTACGCCAGTAGGAAACGGCGGACGCATTGAAACCGGATATAAGTTTTCGTACCGCTCTATTTGGCAAGATTATCGTTTGTTTTATGGAAACACCTACTCGGATACTACGGAAAGCAAACAGCAAAGAAACAACTTTTTGTATCAGGAGTTAATCAATGCCGCCTATTTTATCTATTCCAATTCTTTTTGGAAAGTGTTAAAAGTGCAGGTTGGATTAAGAGGGGAATTTGCAAACACGTGGTCGGAACTTTTTCCCGCCGAAGGAGAATCAAAGACCTATCCTAAAAATTATTTAAAACTGAAAAATATTCTCTACCCTACCGCTCATATACGATATGATATCAATAACTATCATTCTTTGCAATTAAGTTTTTCACGAAGAGTTACCCGTCCCAGATTTTGGAATTTGAATCCTTTTGTAGATGTTTCCGACAAACAAAACTTGCGTATGGGAAATCCTGATCTCGGTCCGGAGTTTGCCAATAATTTAGAATTGGGTTATTCTATGAATATCAAAAATTCATCTTTTAATGCTACTGTTTTTTACCGGCAGCGCACGGACTTAATTACACGCTATACAGAAATGCGGCAGGCATATATTAAAGATGGATTGATTTACTATACGCTCATTGATGGCGATACTTATACCTTGCCTATTGAGGATAACTATTTGGGATTGGATACATTTACCTATACTTTAACTTCCTCGCAAAATTTGAACAAAAGTCAAAGTATTGGATTGGAATTGGTTTATGGGCAACGATTTTGGGGGTTTTGGCGTGTAAACTTCAGTGGAGATTGTTATTATGTAAAAATTAACAGTAATGACTTGATTGACCCAAACTTATCTGATGATTGGGCGTATGGATTTCGATTAAATCAAACTTTTACATTACCAAAAAATTGGGATATTCAACTCAATTTTCGTTTTCGTTCCCGTTCTATAACTACGGGAAGTATGGGTTGGGGCGGCGGCGGCGTTGGGCAAGGAAGACGCAATGCCCAATATTCGCTCAACTTTGGAATAAAAAAATCTTTCTTAAAAAACACGATGTCGGTAAGTTTAAATATTCGTGATTTAATCCCTAAACTTAAAACTGTTGTTGAATCTTACGATTACACCAAAAAGTTAAGCGGTTATTATTCCACGAGTACCCGTTGGCGCAGTGCGTTTCAAATGAACTTAACTTTAACTTACAGACTTAACAACTACAAACAGCAGCGAGAGCAGATGCGCGATATAGATACGGGCGAGATGCCCACAGGGGATTGATTATGTTCCAGTATTAAATAATGGTTACGTTTATTTATATTAAATAAAAAAATGTTTCAAAAAGTTAGACAGTTATTAAAAAAAAAGATTTCTATTAATGATTTTCTCTAAAACATTTCAATCTTTCTTCCAATATCGGCATTTGTTCCATTTTGATAAGCGAAGTACAGGCACGCAATCCCTCCGTGCGCTCACTGCCCGTAATTGCCAAAGAGATTGCACTAATACCGTAATAAAGAAACTCTTTCAACAATTCTTCCCCACTTAATCCGGGATAAGATATAGTGAAGTAAAAACCATCGGCAAGGGGTAAATCTTCATCTTTGTCATACACCAATTGAAAACCGTTTTCTAAAAACATCCGTTTCATGATGTTTGCTTTTTCGGCGTAAATTTTTACATCGTCTAAATAATTGTAAGTATTTTCGTTGCAGGCTTTTAAGATGGCAGCCATGGCATACTGTGCCGAATGCGAAGTGCCCGAACTGATGGCATACACCGTACCGTAAATGATTGCGCGTCCCAATTTGGGAGTGCCGAAATAGGGCACCAAATCGGGAAACTCTCTGTG
>JGI24702J35022_10000270_pt1 | contig 29909 bp, 33 predicted proteins | sample TergutTh196P4_FD_35022 | JGI IMG/M metagenome (IMG submission 35022)
CCCAGGCGAGGGGTCCAGGGGGCACAAGAGCTCCCTGGCTGAAAAAAATCCCGCCTTTCGGCGGGAATCGGAAACTATGCTGCAGCTGCGCTATATTGAACCTTGTCGATATAGTGGTAAATTGATTCCACTCGTTCCAGGGCTTTTATCAATGTAAACGCAACGTGGGAATTTCCGGACCAGCTGCGGATATAGGCGGTAGTATTATCTATATTGCAGCTATATCCGTAAAGTTTACAAAGGAATGCCGCTGAAAGTTCGGCAACTACTTCGTTAAACCCATAATCGGAATTCTTTCCGGGAAGTACATTGTCAACAGCATGGGAAAGCTCATGCAAAAAAACCTGTCCATTATTGCAACCCATAGTTATTGAATTGTCAGATGGGCGGAACCAGCCGGCAGCGCTCCCGGTAAGGCCTGCGGAAACGGTAACACCCAGGGAATGGGCTATATCGATTAAGGGTAGGGAAGAGGGATCAAATTCCCGGAGTTTTATTTCATAGTCCAGTTCTGCGCCTTCGGTGTCTTCAGCTTTAAAAACCGGCATGGCCTTAAACCCGGTCAATTTTTCTTCTTCCTCGGTTTCTCCGGAATTATTCTTATAAAGCATCGGAACCAGTATATAGATCGCTTTTGCTCCCTTCTTCACGGTTCGGCCGGCTTCCTTCCATTGATTGAAACCGCGGGCGTCCCGGGTCCCGGAATGGTATGTCATAAATTGATTTAAGAGGGACCATTTTTTGCATGGAATAGAAATTCCGTCGCTGAAAAGCCTGTACATTACAAAATCTGCCGCTTTGTCTGCGGTGATTTCCTTCATCAGATTATCCAGGGTTTCTTTTGCTTTGGCTGTCATTTTGAACCTCTTTCATAATCTTCTGCGGCAATACTTGCAACAAATTCTTTTGTACTGTGATCCGGATAGTCATCAATAATTTTATTCTCGCTGCGGTAAGAATAAAAACCGTCTTTTTTTGTTAAAATAACATGATCTAAAACAGTGATTCCCAGAATGGTTCCCGACATACAAAGCCGTTCAGTTAATTTATCATCTTCAGGTGAAGGCTCATTTTTTCCGCTTGGGTGGTTATGAGCGAATATAATCGCTGATGCATAATCCTTTATAGCATGAAAAAAGCATTCCCTTGGGTGGACGATCGTTTTATTAACCAGCCCTTTTGTAATGTGATGTATTTTGATCACTTTACGGTTACCATTAAGAGTAACGGCAATAAAATTTTCCTGTCGTCTCCCTTTCCAATTAATCAACACAGAAAAAATATCCTGCGGACTCCTGATAGTAATATCTTTCATCGCTTCGCTCCTTAGCTCCCCCAAAACCATGTTTTCGCCCCCAAAGGCGGGGGGCGGTCCCGGGGGGCCACAGGTGTTTCCCCCCGGGCCGGCTCCGCCGGGCGAAAACTAAAATCGAAAAAATGTCCTTATAAACGGCCGTATGGCCAACATCGGAAGCCGGGTTAAGGTTGAGATAAAAGGGAATACCTTCGTTGGTAGAACAGTTACCGGCTCGAAGAGTTGGCGCGCATTGTTTTTGCCTGAGCGAAGCGAAGAGTAGCAAAAACCGTGCCAAAGGTAAAATTAAAAAAAGGAAATAAAACATGGAAAAATGCGAAGGGGGGGTACCCATTTTTTATACTATTTATGATTTTGTTTATTTTTAGTTTCTCTTTCAAATTTTTCAATTAATATTCCAACTTTTTCAAATTGTCTTTCAAAATGATCAGAAAATTTCTGAAATTCAGAATATAATAAAAAATACTGCTCTCTTATGATTTCAATCTGTGTAGTTTTCAAGTCCATGGTTCTCCTTAAAAAATAGTTTCCTTACTGTTATTTTTTAAACTTGAAAACGACTTTTCCGCCTTCAAGGATAAAAGCAGCTTCAAACGGTTTACCATCTTTATTTTTACATTTTTTCAAAGACGTTTTTTGACCAATTAAAAGTAATTTTACATCGGCCGGACTAACGGAAGCTCCGGCTATTGTTTTCCAAATAAAAAAACTACATTTGGGATCATCTTTATATCCGGAGCAACCAAAACCGTTTTTTGTTTCGATGACTGGTTTTTTACATAAAGGGCATGATCCCAACGATTCCGCCTGAAAAGAGGAGCGAGAAGATCCGGAAGTAACACATAAGGAGACATATTCAGTAATTTCCTTTAAAAATGAATCTGGGTTATCATTAAGGCGATCTTCCCATTGAGTTGTGTTAGAAACATCAGCCATTTTGGAAAGATGTTCATTTTTAGAAAGTTGTTCCAAGAGAAATAGTCCGCGATCTGTAACAGAAAGTTTTTTCTTTTGTTCAATCAGATATTCTCTTGAAAAAAGCGTTTTAATGATATCAGCCCTGGTTGCCGGCGTGCCAAGGCCGGCAAGCTTCTGGTTCTCATCCCCCTTGGGATGTTCCATAAAAGCAAGGAGTGTATCAAGAGCAAATTCTTTTTTAGGTTCAGTTTTCTTTTCAAGAATTGAAAAAGCGTTAATAAAGCAGCCTTGCTCATTAAAGGAAGAAACTTCAGCAACATCCTCTAATTCATCTTCTTTTTGTTTTGAAGCTTTCCATCCAGGTTGTATAACTTCATGTATGGTGGAAGTAAACGTATATACTAAAACGGAAAAGCGAAGTGATTTTTCATTATAAATATAATCGGGCATACAGACAGTAAAAAAAGAATCAAGAACAATGGAATAAACATTGCGTTCTTTTTCAGAAGCAGTTTCCGGAATAGAAGAGAGGGGAATAAGAGCATGGTGATCTTCAAGCTGGGCTGAATTAAAAATATGGTTATTACTTGCAGCGATAAGTGAGACATCACAAAAAGAAGCAAGAGGAGAGAATTCTTTTAATAATTCAAATTTTTCACGGAATAAATCCACGTTATTATCACCCATAACCCTGGAGGGGGTGCGGGGGTAGGAAAGACATTTATGTGTTTCATAGAGAGCCTGGGCAAGATTCAGCGTTTCTTCCGGTTTGTAACCAAACCGCTTAAAAGCAGCTTTTTGAAGCCCGGTGATATTAAGTAATTTTTCCGGCTTTTGTTTTTTTTCTTTGGAAGTTACATCAACAGAATCAATAGGTTTATTGTTACAATTTTCAAGTGCCTGGTGGAGATATTCATAATCACTGGAAAAAAATGATGCTTTGCCTGTTTTAGGGTTTTCAAGAAGTGCTTTTATGGTGATACCTTCTTTTGACTGAACAGAGGCAACTAATTCTTTATAAGGTTCTGGTATAAAATTCTTGATTTCAGCATTTCGGCCGGCAACGGCAGCAAGCACGGCTGTTTGGACCCGGCCTACAGAAAACGCTGGAGGAGGGTTTCCAATACTCATATAGCGGGTGAAATTCATGCCGACAAGCCAATCGGCCTTTTGCCGGGCAAAACCCTGAGCTGAAAGGGTATTATATTCAGCAAGTGGTTTGGCGTTTTGAATACCGGAAATGATTACCTCTTTGGTTAGGGCTTCAGAAACCCAAAACCTGCGAAACCGACTGATATCTTTTATGCCTGCTTCCTGTAAAACAATACGGGCAATGAGCTCTCCTTCACGGCCGGCATCAGTGGCAACAAGGACTTCATCATCACTATGACGTTTAAGGAGGGCTTTAACTTTAGTAGCCTGTTCAGCAGTAGATGTATTAACGGTGTAATGGAATTCTTGGGGAATAATGGGCAAGTCAGATAATGACCATTTTTTGTACCTGGGATCATACGTTTCCGGAGGATTGAGTTCAAATAAATGCCCGACACAATAGGTAATGATATAACCGGCTCCTTCATAATAACCTTTCTTTCCTGAAGCTCCGAGAGCTGTAGCAAAATCTTTGGCAACGGATGGTTTTTCGCATAATATAAGCATAGATATCTCCTATAATTTTTTACCGCAGAACGGACAATACAGAGCAGTAATAAAATGTTGGCAACCTATTACGGGACCCAGAGCATGATCATCGTTAATAGCCATGGGAAAAGGAACAATAAGCCGGACATGATCATTTTTAAAAACATATCCATAATGGCCGTGAGTATTTAAGGAAAACGATTCACCGTATTTATTTTTGAGATCGGTTTGTATTTTTACGAAGCAGTCGCACATACTTCGGTAAGCCTCCGTAACGCTATATAATTGAGTTTTCCCCGTTTTTGGAGAATAAAATAAAGCCTGATATAAAAAGCATCAGGGAAAAGATATGCGCCTCCTGAATGCTTATTAAGATGGGCAATAGACCGGCGAAGTTTATCAACTTTGGAAGCATGGACGGTAAAAAGAACCTGTACTTTTTTTGAGAGACCGGGTAAATCAGCTGTACCGGGACAATGGCGAATTACCGTAACAGCCCTATGGGTAGGATAGGTATAAAAAAGAAAGACAACCGAGTTAGGAGCGTACGCAAAATAGGTACATCCAGTTTCTTTATCGTATGTTTTTCGGGAAAAGATTCCATCAGCATACAAACTGTAAAAAGAAGGCTTATCAGGAATCGTAATAATAAGCTCATCGGGAAATCCAAAAACAGAACAGTTACTAGAAACCACGCTATTCATAATATAAAACCCTTTACTCTATGGAAATAAATAAAAAAAGGCCGTTCCCGGGTAACTAGGAACGGCCTATTGCATAAAATAAAGTGGAAAATAATACGAAGAGAGAATTTTAATTTCTGATGGAAACGGTCTTTTTCAGAATACTGCCATTTTCAACTTGTATCGAAAAAGAAAATACATCTCCAATATAGGGATCGTCGTAATCATTAAATATGAAGGTTAATGCATTGTCGTACGGATCATAATACCAGGTGTCAATGATGGGAAATGGGGTAAAATTAGAAAGAGGAGTATTTGGTTCGTAAGTAATGGTAATATACTTATACTGGAAGAAATTACGGCTTGAAAGTATATACGGTTCCCATGTTTCTGCAGCGCAAATAACTTCAGTTGGATAAACACCCAAAAAACTCCATCCGCCCCCAACACTGGTGCTATAAGGGAAGGTTGAAAAGATATCTTCTGATATTGGGACGTAATATATTTTGAACTTGGTTTCCGTTTGAGAGTTAGCGTAATATGCTGTCCGTGGAAGAGATAGTATGTTACTTTCGAAAGAGACGGGAACAGTATACTGTTCGTGAGTCTGGTTGTAATTTAAGGGGCAATCGGTATTATTCAAATAAAGAGATGGGCTGGGAGAAGTGAGGAGAGCATTGGAATAAGAAAATGAACCAGACAACCCCATAAAACTTTCTCGCCTCGCTGCAATCGTACCGCTATAGTTAAGCGAAGGAAAATAGAGCGGTTCAAAAATACACTTAATTGGTACGCCATACAAGGTAAGTTGATTATATCCGGAAGTCCAAACATAATTACCCCAAAGATCATCAGAATACTGAGTATATGATCCAAGAACTTGAGGAGAGATTAAATCAACCGAATTATTTAACGATGAAGGATCCATTTTCCAGTAATATTTCTCAAGACGCTCTCCAACTAAAGAAATAAAACCGGCATCAGAAGAAGGAACATAAGAGGGGGAAGAGAGAACATAGGTATCGCATGTCGTGAGCAAAAGAGACAAAAGAAAAATAAGAAACATTTTCATACAGAACCTCCAGTTTAATTACATTTTATTGTAATTCCGATAAATACATATTGAAACAGGAAACCTGTTTCAATATTTAAACAAATAAAATCTCCAAAAAGACGCCGAAAGCCAATACGACCACCAAATTCAATAGAGGTATACTTGCCGGGATATTTATCTTTGATTGATTCTTCTATTTTGATATCAACGGTATACAAGAAATATACATCAAGTTTTTCATCGTTAAAATTGATGTGATACCCGGCACGAAGGCCGAAACTAAACAAAGCAGGATCAAAAGGGTTTATGGAAGCACCAAGTGAAAATGGCAAGCCAACAGGGAGTAAATAATCAATAAAGAATATTGGGTGAAGGATATCAAAATACTGGTCGCCATAAAATGAAAACTGGAAAGGAAAGCATCCGACAAAAATAGCATGCTTTTCAGCCATTTCCGGATATTGCCAAAAATCAAGACCGGAAAGTTTTAGTGTATTAAAAAAAATCAAGAGAACAAAAAAAAGTTTCGTAAATTTATTCATTAACAATAATTTTAGCGATGTTATTAATTCCCTTCCCGGTAAGTGTCTGAAGAATGGTTTCGCCTGGCTTAAGCGCTTTTATGATAAGGCCAAAACCCGTTTGTTCAACAGAGATTATCTCATGTTCATAAAGCGGTTCCATGGCAATATTCAGTTGACGCTTGTCAACATAGATTGAAAACTGTATAGATGCTTCTTCTCCTGGATTGAGAGAGAATTCCGGAGTTCCCAGGGTAAGGTCAGCATTGGAAGAAGGAACACCCACAAGACAAGCGCCTGTAGTATAACGGACCATGTCATCAGAAGGATCAAAAAATGACACTGATGACATTTTACGGGTAACGGCAAAAAGTATAAACAGTATAAAAATAATATTAAAAGAAACAGAAATAATAAACAGAGTTCTTTTTAGTAATGTATTCATAAAAACCTCAATGTAATGTATATTTTTGGGTTACCGGAATATTTTCCATAGGCGGCAAATAAATATTTTTATTAATCATTATGTTTATTTTCGTTCCGCTTTCAACGGTAAGTGTAGGCTGAATATTCATGGCACGGCCAATAATACCGCCGCCTACCTGATTCATAAATTGGCTGTTCTGTTGTACAACAGCTGCGGCCATATCGCCGGAAGCATATTTTGCGGCTTGCTCCGCCATTTGCGCATTGGCAACAGAGAACATTGATATAATGCCGGCCGCTTTAATATATTCAAACCAGTTCTCATTATACTTGGCCTTTATTCCGGCCATACCTTTGGCATCAACACCATTCATGCCTTGTAATTCAAGTTGGTACCCGTCTGGCCGGATGAGGAGATCCCAGACAATCTGGACCCGGTTCTGTGCATAAGAAATCGAACTGTTGTATTGGGCAATAAGTATGGTACCCTGAGGCAGCAGCAGTTTTTTTCCAGTATGGGAATCATAGATATTCTCCGTTACCCTGGCCATTACGTTGCCGGGGAGATCGGTATTAATGGCGGTTTCCAGAACCGCGGGGATAATCGTACCTATCCACAGAAGATCTGCCGGAAGAAAATCACCGCCAATAACACCACCAGTGGAAGAATTATAAAAACCAGTTTTATTGGCCTGGTTATTTTGAGTAACATACGGATCCTGTGCCTGGTTTGGGTATGAGACAGGAAATTGCTGTTGCGTAGTCTGATATGGATTAGAAGGTACCGGAGGGGAAGCAGAAGATTGTCCAAAAATACTGCCGGCAACAGGCGGAGTAAGTGGTGAATGATACGCCACGAACTCAGGAGGAGGAGCTCCGCTTCCTGAAGCGCTGTATGGTTCGTATGAATTCTGCGGAGGATATTGAATATATTGAACAGGCTGCGGCTGAGGATCATTTAATTGGACTAGTTCGGCTTTGGGAAGCAATTCATTCGGAACTTCATCAGGAGGAAATGAAGAATTATCGGGAAGCGTTTCATCCTTTACCGGATTTTGATACAATGAACGGTCCCGCTCCCGTTGCAAAAAGTCGGTCGGCGCTCTGGCAGCCTGGGAATAATCGGTGCCGGCCTGTTTATTTTTCTTTGACTTACCTGTGCTGAAAATAATTCCAAGAACAACAATAAGAGAAAAAGCAAAGGAAGCAACCATCAGTACTTTTTTTCGATCAAACCAGGTAACGCCGGGTGGCTGTTTGAAACTGGTGAGTTCTTCCGGTGTACCTTCATAATGCTCCTGTTCTTCAACCAATTCTTCATTTAATAATTCAGGATTATCTTCAATCTGAGGTACATCATTGATATTTTCATAATCACTCATTATTTACTGCTCCTCTTTTTTTCAACCGTTACGGTGTGCTTGCCCAGTTTGATAGATACTTTTTGAATGAGCTTATCGATAACGAGGACATTGCGGGTAATGCGGTAATTGACGATATCACTACGGTTTTCAAAGACAGCCGGTAATTCAGTTTGTAAAACTGATTCCGGAAAAGTGATATACGTTTTTTTTCCGTCGTCATAGACAAGCGTCGGGAGCCATCGGGGTTTCCGTAAGAATCCATAAGATATGCGGTAGTTGAATGACAAAAAACCGGGGTTTGATAAATAAGTAGAATCATCATCGCCGGAGACAAGTAATGGTCCGGTATTGCCTAATCCGGAAGAAGGAATAAAATTTTGTGGATTAGTTATACCAGGATAGCGAAACCGGATAACCGGCATATGAACGTCAGAATAACTTTTTAGAATAAGATGGTAAGTTCGGAAGGTAGTATTAATAATCAACGTTGCACTTAAATTAGCCTGTATCGGCTTAAGGTATATATGCTGGATGGCAAATTCCCCTTCATAGTGTGCGCCGGCGCCAACGAGCCAACGTTCAGAGTCTGAAATAAAGGGCGGCTCAACAATACGCTCACCAGGCTGAAGAATAATATCCGATATCCGTAACGGCTGGCAGTAAATCTGATATACAAAATCACAATGATAGTCATAAATAATGACCGCTTTCTCATAATCCTGCGGTTGCAGGATACCCTGCTTATTGGCCTGTTCAACGGCCGCACGGCCCTGTGCCGGCTGGGGAGGACTAGATCCTTGGGGAATATAAACAGGTTTTTCAATAATGATGGGATCTGCTTCAATAGGTATTATAATGGTATTGGCATCGGAAGAAGTACGTTGCCGGCCGACTCCGCGGGAAGATTTTGCTGAGTCTTCAACATCAACTGACATACACGAGAAAAACAAAAGTGTACTACACAACAATAAAAAATGTTTCATCATATTTCCGTCCATTCACAGTTTTCGATAAATATTCCCAGGGGATTAGTCTTACTGACAGAAGTATCCGGAGGAATAAGCTTAATGGTAATAAGGGCCCGCATTTTTCTCCCACGCGGCGTAGCAGCACCGCCGCCAATTTCGGTAGTTGATTCTATCCAGTCTATTTGGTACGAATTCCCGGTGATTTTCAAAGAAGATTCTATTTCTACCACGCGGCGTATTTTGCCAACAAGTTCAAAGGGGCTTGCATCCCGCAGAATGCGGGTCATTACCGGTTCATAAGAATTTGTCACCATTGAGTAACAATCATTAATGTTGTTGTAGAGTACCTCGGCATCAGTAGAAACAGACCTGAGATTAGTAATAAATTTACGGGCCTGGTAAAGTACCGCAGCCTCGGGCACTTGGACGGAGCCGGTCTGACGGACCTCCCCAAGATTAACCGCTTCCCCGGAAGGCATAACGTTAATAAGAATAGGTACCGTTTTTTGCGTAGAAAGTGCAATAATAAAAATGATGATCGTTACGACAAAACAGAGAAGAACACCAATGCCGACAACATTTCTCCACCATTTAACTTCTTTCATTTTATCAAGAAGAATATCTCCATAGGCACGGTCCTGTCCTTTCTGGAAGGGATTGGGAACATCCCCTGGTTTATAGGTAGTAGATTTATGGAGAGCAGGCATTTATGCTAAGTGTTTATCAGTAAACTCTTTTCCGAGATTTGCTTCTTCTTTTAAGAATTCTCCCATGGATTTATTTTGGCCATTTATTTTGGAAGCTTCAAGAAAACGTTGTGTTGCACTGTATCGATTAGTACCTCCGGCTCCGCTCATGTGGCCGCCAAAGGGAGATCGTGTAAGCAGGCTCCTGGTTAAGTCAGTTCCTTTAGAACGAACGGCATCAGCGCCGCTGTGGGCCATGCTACCGAGAAAACCGACGGCGCCGGCGCCAACCTGGGAAAAAATTCCTCCGCCTTTGGATTTGGAAAGCCCTGAAGATTCTTTTGCTGCACCGACGCCCTGGGCAATGGCCGATGTGCCGGCCAGGCCGGCGCGAGCGCCTATGCCGGCAACAGAGAACGCTGTGCTAAACGCTGCAACAGCAGTACCAACAACACCGGCTGCGTTAAGGGAAGGGATACCCGACATAAGGCTTTGAGCAATCCGTGGGGCAGATTTTGTAATATAATAAAAAAGCAAAGCAGTGAAAGTGACCGTAAGAATTTGGTCAATGGCGCCTTCGAATGGGTGCTGAACAAACATATTAGCGAGCGAAAGGAATCCATATAACATGACAAAACAGCAAACGGTGCAGAACATCAATTTAATAAAAAACCCAATAATGGCGGTAATGAGTTTTTCCGTCATAAATTTGCTGCCTTCCCACAAAGAAAGCGGAAAAAGAATGATACCGACGTTTGCAATAAGAATGAATTCCAGAAAGGCCATAAGATATTCAAGCAAAGCAAATATACCGCAGAGCAAAACAGCAGTACAGCACGTATAACCGACGAAAATAGCCGCAATTTTATCGCCCAGGTTCCATATACCGGGAGGAACTTTTTTATGTGCTGACATACATTCACCTGCAACAAGCATGCCGGCCTGCAAGGCGGCTGCCGGCGCTACCGTGGCGTAGGAAAACGATTTCCCTGATCCGGACACAAAGGTTCTGTTTATAATAATAGGTCCAAAATAGGTATCAACAGCATTAACCGCCATATCGCCATAGGTAGCTCTTTTACCATCGGCTTTCTGTTGTTCCGTATATGATTTAATGGCATCAGAGGTTGCATTCATATACCCTGCCATTTCTGCATAGGTAGACCTTTGGGCTAAACTGAACGTATATGACGTAATCCAGTTAACAATGCGGGGATACGCACCCATTACGATAACAAAAAAGACGGTAGCTTTTAAAATTTTAATAATATTTTCTTTTAGACCGGTACCCGAAAGGCCATAATTAAGTGCAGCAGAACAGATTGCAATGAGGAGTATAACCCTGCCTATGGCCCAGGCTTCGGTTATAAAGAAAGCCTGGAGTTCGATAAATTTGTCGCAGACAAAATAAAATGCGCTGTTAAGACTTTCCATGATAATCCTTCTTAGTCATATCTGCCCGTTCCGGCTGTAATTTTGCCAAAAGGATCGACATTATACGTACCGGACAACTGATCCGGGTTAGGAGGAGCATTTTGCAATTTATCCCGGGCAATATCGTATTCATTACGCTCTGCCATTTGGATAGCCATTTCACGCAACAACATTTCGAGCTGCATAAGGGTAATACCCATATTCTTTGCAATCTCGTTAAGATCAAGATCATCCGAAGAGGTAGCATACTTACGCAGCAAACGATTATATCGTTCTGCTGCCTGGTTATTTTCATCCCGTAAAAAACCTGATTGCACCTGCATTTTCTTAACAAAGTCGTCTTCTCTGGCCTGCCATTTTTTTACATACATGTAGTTCCCCGGAGCAAGACCAAGGTTATAGTACATTTCGTAGCGCTGGTCTTCGGTGAAATCGCTATTCCAATATTCCTCTCCGTAACTGGATTTCAATGCATCGGGGATGTTATCAATATCATCAGCCCGGTACGTCTTGCCTCCGATTCTGACGCCCAGGTTGTTATAGCGCTCTTCAACCTCCCGCTCCATATAGAGCTGTCGATTAGTCCACTTCATAAAATCATCAAAATTACTGACATCAGCAATACTACGCAGGTTTTCCAAAGCACGCTTTTCTGCCTCATACATATATTTTACTTGCTGATAAGCATGCTCGACACTTTGAATCATCTGTGCAATAGACTGAGCATAGTAAATAGTTTGTTCGACACCCATTTTAGTAAGAAGAGTTTGAGCAACACCATCAGCAACAGCCATCTGAGAATGTGCTTTCAATGAAAGCATAGCAAATAAAATTAATGAAAAATGTTTAATTTTAGTTTTCATAAGATCCTCCAAAATAATTTGTTTATAAAAAAACCGCCCTAAAGGGCGGTTTAAATATTAATGTTCGTCAAATCGTAAAAGTTTGTTGTCTTTAAAAGTGAAAAATAACATTTTAACTCCAACCAAGCCTCCTTTTGAAAAAGTCCATATTTCAGTATTATCAAGACCAGTGCCATTAAATTTTGCATCAGGCCAGACTTGTTTGAACTCTTCCAGAGACATTCCAATGTAAGTTTTATCAGCTCTTTCAGGATATTGTTCTAAAAGAGTTTTCTTTTTTGCAGAAACAGACAGTATGACAACAAACATAAGTAAGATAGAGATTAAAACAATTCTTTTTTTCATAAATACACTCCTGAATTTTTTATTTTGATTGAATTAGTTTATCTAATTCAACAATGTCCCATCTTTCTATGGCTATAGTAGAATGAAGAGCGTTAAAATACGATATTGCTTTTTGAATAATATCAGGTTTTTTAAAAAGAATAACTGATTCTATATTTTGATTGACACCCTTGTTAGTAAAATTTAATGAACCAACAAAAACAAATTCATCATCTATGATGTATAATTTTTCATGGAGAAAATCTCCTTTAAAAAAGACAGTATTAAAAAATATTTTAAATTCATTTTTTCTTATACATCTATAGAGTAATTTTAATGCAGTTAGATGTGTTTTATTTATATGTTCAGAAACAGTGGTTATCAAATAAATTTCATTTACGTTTTCTTTGCTTTTAAAACTTAGTTCTTCAATCATTTTTTCGGTTAAAAAAGGAGATATTATTTTTATTGATTTTTTTGCATCATATAATTTGCCATATAATCTTTTTCCGGCATTTTTACCAATATAAAAATCAAAAATATCATTTTCTTCTGTGAAAACTGGAATTGATGGCGGTTTCCCATCTCTTTTTTGAGTATCTTGCATGGGGTTGGCTTTCCTCTGCAATAAGAATAACCCGAAAAAAGACGAATGTCAACATATATTTTTTGAAAGATTTATCAATTCCTTCCTTTAATCATCATATTTCCCGGAACCACTGGTAATAGGTTCAAACATATCTACATTATATGTATCCGAAAGTACTTTCTCGTTTTTCATGCCAATGAAATCATTAAATTTCCAGGTATTACCTTCTTTTATTAATTCAACCCGGTCAGGTGCATTAAACAAAGTAATAGTACATGAAAACCGATTGTCTTGCAATTCAATATCAGAAGGATCTGCTTTAAAGTTTTTAAGGGAATCCTTTTCTTCCTTGCTTGCAAAAGCAATAATTAATAGGCCGTTTTGTAAACCGGGTTCAGTAGCATGTTTTTCAAGATTTTTTGCATCCTCTTGCCCGACAAGATGAAAAAATTCTTCAAGAGCAGAAACGGCTTTTTTTTCTTCTGATGAAAGAGCCTGGGAATTTTCATTGTCTGATTTACTGCATCCGGCCGTAAAAAGTAAAAATGAAACAAGAAAAAGAAATACTGTTTTTTTCATAATTTTCCTCCAAAAAGTTAAGTTAATATTTTCTTTCTTTTTTATTCTTAATAATTTTCTCATATTCGATAACTGCCTTTTTTAATGTACTTTTTATGTCATTGACTGACAAGGTATCTTTAATCATTTTTATTGATTTCCATGAATTTTCAGGAACATCATCAAAGTATATCATACTTCTTTGATAATGTAAAATATCATGTGTTTGGTACTTTTTCTTAAAATTATTGATAATTGTATCTATTTTGAATTCTTTTAATAAATAATACAAATCAACGTAGTCTTTGGCTTCATTACCCCGGGTTCCCGTTGCTGACATTTTCATGGCAGATATATCATTTTTTCCGACTATACGAACTCCTTCAGAAGAAGTAATCAATGGATCAAGAAGTTTATGAGGATAGTGTACGAAATCGATTTTTAAGTTATTGTTTAATAGTATTTGAAAAATGCTGCCCTCACTATTGATTATTTTGGTATCTTTTGTAATGGTTCTATTTATAAAATCTAAGATTTTTTCTTTATGCAATTCTTTTTCAGTAAATAAATCCAAATCTTCAGAAATTCTATGTCCTATGTGTAAGCTTAATGCTGTGCCTCCAACTAAATTATAATCCGAAAATAAAGAGTTGTTTTGTATTTTGCATAAGATGTTCCATAGATAATCAGAAACTCCCTCTTTGTGAAATGTCAAAATAGTCTCCTGTTTTTATTGCATCTAAAATATTTTTTATCGATATCAAATAATAAACTTAAATAATTATGAATTTTTTTATTCAGGTATTTTATTTTAATTACTTCCTCTTTAATGACATCCCAGCCATAATATTGAAATAATTCATTTTCATCATTGGTACTTCCCATGCTTATAACTCTGGAAATAATAAAATTTTTGTCTTTATCAAAATCCAGTTTTGAATAATCCATGTCCCAAAAACATTGCTGTGAAAAAAATGGAATATTTAATGATTGTTTATTTATTGTATTTTTATTCATTATATTTTCCTGCTATGTATATTTTTAATTTCGATTCCCATATACCGCCTGAAGGAATCTATACGATTTCTAATACTTTTAATTATTATTTCAGTTCTTTTTTCTGAACCATATTTATTTTTATTCAATTCGGTTTTAACAATATCAGGAAGGATTTTAAGTGAATCTTTATTTAACCAGGAAAAGTCTTTAACTAATTTTAAATTTTCCGCTTGAGTTTTTTTGAAAGATTGGCATTTAAGATTTGTGTTTTCTCCAATTATATCTAAATGATGTGTCTTGGGAAAAAAGGAAGCTCCGTGATCATACAGTGGGGCTAAACGCTCAACCTGCAAAGTGTCTGAATTTCTTATCACACCGAAATTGGACCAATGCCGGTCAGTATTTCCAATTAAATAATCGATGACAATCATTTGATCCAAAGAGGTTTTAATATCGCCCTTAATACCGAGTTCTTTGCAACTTCTGATATAATGATTATAATATGACTCGTTTCTGTCTTTTTTATTATTTGAAGCAAAATATGCCGATATTAATTCATGATAATTGTCTAGCATATTGGGACATACACTTAGAATATTATTTTTATAATTTACTAATTGATAATCAACATGTTCTATGAGACTACAATCAATAAATTGTGAAGCAATTTTTTCATTAAAAGGCTCTTGTCTGAATGCAGTTTCACTTCCTTTTAATAAATAGCGAATATCGTTTTTTATAACCCATTTTTTTGGAAGCATTCCACTTGCCGAGCTATGGGGTTTTTTTCCATTAAACACTCTTGATTCATGCGTTCCTAAATAAATATCCTCTCCCAAAGTACCAAATCCGGAATCGTTTTCAAAGTAATTGATGTCTTTCCATTGTAAATCAGAACCAGCTTCTGAGATCCAGTAATGATCGGTTAATCCCAACCCATTATTTTTAAAAAGAAGTTCACGGACATTTTGAACACTTTCTTTTTCAAGAATATAGGGAATTCCTTCACGTTTGGCCGGAATGCCGCGCGAATCCAGCCAAGCAGAAAAATCAGCAATATTTAAGGAATTGTCTTTCATTATTCCTATTGGGACTTTTTCTTTATTAACTATCTTTTTTATTTTGGATATTCCAAAATTTTCAGTAATATCAAAGAGTAAAACTGTATCATCGTTATGCCTTAATTCATATTCCATTTTACTAATCGCTTTTTAATATTTAATGATTATCTTTTTTAGTGATTCTCTTTTTATCATTTTTACCGAATGCTTTACTGGTTTTATTGAGATCAGATTTTATTTTTTTTACATGAACTTCAGGAGGTAAATCCTCAGGTAGAATTCCACCAGTTTTTTGAATAGCTTCCCGTACTGTTCTTCCAATTTGTTGTGCAGTGTTTTCAAGATCTCTTTGACCACGAATATTTTCTCTTTTTATTTTTGCATTTGTTTGTGTAATTCTAAAAATATTAGCGCCTAATTCTTCTGCTCCCATATAATCCAGTGGTGTATGAGTATCTGGAATATTTTTTATTTCACGAAGTTTATGAATAGGCATATTGTATAGTCCCATATAACCTTTATTGGCAAAATGAGAATAAATTTCTACTCCTGCTTTTTTTGCAGTTGAACTTAAGGATTTTTCATGATCGCTAATTTCTTTTCTAAGAGGTATACGCTCAATGTCATCCTGACTTTTTATATAATCCTGAATTTGTGCAGTGAATGCGGCAAAGTAAGCCTGAGCTTGTGCAACAGATTCTTTTTTAATATCTGCATTCATGGCAATAAGATAACAAGCAAACCTGGACAATTTGAAATCTTTAATATTTTTTTCATTAATTATTCTGACTTCTTCTCTAAAATGATCAGTTGTAATGATAGAAGGTAAACTTAAACAAACTGACATTGCCCTGTTAATTGGAGACATGGTTGGCAAATAATCGGAATATCCAAGCCATTTTACAAAATCCGAAGCATACCAGAATATTTGACCGTTTGAATGGAAGTTGTCTTCGAATGCTGGATTAGTAATATCGAAAATATCAACCATACATTTCTCCTATTTTAAGAAATAGTAAAAAGAGGAATTTGGGCGATATAATTTTGGTATACCCATCCTTTTGGCAGGAACTTTGCAAAATGCAAAGTGGCTTTCCCCCGAACAATGATAATTATAATAAAGTAAGAAAGGAAAGTCAAGAGTTATTTTATCCAACCTGTTCAAGATCCAGTTCCTCAACATGTGGCTGGTTACCGATTATTTTACAGGCTTTTTTAATGGTAATATCCCCTTTTCTGACCTGTTCAATCAGTTTTAAATCACCGGATCGGAGCAGTTTACGGGCCTGGTAGATAGTTGAGGGGCTTACTCCAAGCCGGCCGGCGAGGAGTTCTGCAGCTCGTCCTTCGCCTTTTTGTTTGCGATCTTTGATAGTTGCCGCAGCATCAAGGATTTCAGAAGCAGAAGAAGTAGAAGCAGAAGGGTCGGCAGCCTGGGAAATAGGAAGAGAAGGGGGAGACGGCGGTTCCGGGCGTTTTATTTCTTGTGGCTGTGTATCCATATCCTGAGGGGCATTATGGTCCAGGTATTGGCTATACGAAATACGCTTTTTATTGAGGATATCACGGCATAACGGAATGCCAAACCCTTTTTGGGCAATAAGTGAATCAAGGAGCGTATGATCAGGGGTTCCAAGAAAGGACAGGGAAAGCGGACCTAGGTCGAGCTGAAACATCCTCCGGCCGATGGGGCTCGTGTAAAAGTAATCGCGTTTCATCCGGGAATTGGCAATGAGCTCAATTTCCGGTATCGAAAGGCCAAATTCCAGATAAGCGTCCTGCATGGTAAGTGCAGCCGGGTCTGCAAGATAAATTTTAGTAAGACATTGCTGGATAATAGTCGTTTTAAGCGGTGAGCGAGAGACATCGGCAACATCCTGGGTGGCGAACACCACAAAGACGTTTTTCTTTCTTAAGACTTTGAGCCATTCGGTAATTTTCGCAGAAAACATTTCGTTTCGCAAAAAGAGCCAGGCTTCGTCAAGAACAAGGAGTGAAAGACGGCCGTCAAATTTTTTCTCAACGAGGTTAAAGAGATACACCAGAGCAGGAACAACACAGCCTTCTCCGCGGTTCATCAGGTCTTCCATCTCAATAGCAAGGAATCTGGTGTCAAGAGAAATACCGGAAATATCTGAATCAAAGATTTTACCGTATTTGCCTCCAAACCAGAGATAATCACCGAGCATATCATTGAAGACCGGACGTTTTGTTTCAGGATCCGGATAATTGCAATAATGTATAAAACTGGTGATGGTACGCTGTTTCTTAGGTATACCGCGAAGGAGTTCCAGGGCTTGTTTTATGGCGGCGCGCATGGGCGGGGTAACGTCATAGCCATTAACAGTGCATAACGATTCGATGAAATCCATTGCATCTATCATGTCCCGGTCCGTTTCAAGTTCCCGGAGCGGCTGAAACGATACGCCGGCAAAGCTGTCCGCAGCAGGCTCATAAAAAAGCCCTCCGGATGCCAGGCATATCTGCCGGCAGGATTTGCCTTTATCAAAGACAATCACCTGGGAATGCGGATACTTTAAGTGTTGTGCCTCCAGTAAATTAAGTAAAGTTGACTTCCCGGCGCCCGTTGGGCCCCATACGGCCGTATGGCCAACATCGGAAGCCGGGTTAAGATTGAGGTAAAACGGTGTGCCTTCGTTGGTGGAACAGGTAACGTGTGGTAGATCAACGCCGGAAACCCGGCCGGCATGATCATTGATCCGCAGGCCTGCCCAGACAGAGGATAAGGGTATAACGTGTGATAACGTGTACGACATTACCGGCAAGGCACGGTAATTAGCATAAATTTGGCCGGGCATCATCGATTTCCAGGCATCCAGGGCATTGAAGGTTTCTTCTTTGCACGTAAACCCGGCACTGTTAATAATATTTCGTACGGTTTCAGCTTTCTTTTTAGCTTTTGCTATCTCTTTGTCCCAGACCATAACACATGAGGTATAGTATCCCAGGGCGGCTTCGTCAGTTTCTATTTCAATACCGGCCTGGATAGAGTCGCCTTCTTTGACAGAAGCGCCGTGGTTGATAACCCCATTGCCTGATGTTCCGTCCTTTGAAGTCGCTTCAGCGAACGTCTGCATAAATGTTTTTTTACTTCCTCGGTGTTTCTTTTCCTTTTTCTGAGCTTCTTTTTTTGCTTCTTCTTTTTCGAGACATATAAAGCGTGTAACCCAGCGGTATTCCATCCGGGAACGGTTTAAAGATTCGAGAATATCAGGATATGTTTCTTCGGGAAAATCGTTTACGCAAATAATGGGAATATAATATTCTCCAAGTTTCATGGGAAATGAATTTATGAGTTCGGTGTCTGGAAGAATACGATCAAGAAAGATCTGTGTATGGGGAAATGAAATAGCATGGCGGTTAAGAGAAATACTTGAATGTAAATATTCAACAGTCTGTTCATTGGACAAGGGACCAATAAGCAAATTAGAAGAAAGCAAGCCAATAATGCTATTGGTTTCATTAATGAACTCTTGAACATTTTCTTTAATATTTTTTGCTCCTTCAGCGCTTGTCGAATTTTGAACAAAGAGGGAAGACAATTTTTTAACGCCTTCAACGGGAGGTCTCCTAACGAATGTTATGTAATAGCTTGATTCAAAATGTTTACCCGCAGCTCTGAACGCAGCCTCACGCTCCCGATCAATTAAATAACTGGCAAGGGTATCGAAACCAGAAGTATGGCCGTGATCTTCTTTTGGGTAATCCTGAGTATAAAAACGCTGAGCCTCAATAAAAAAAGCCCATCCTGCTCCCAGGCGTTTAGTGAGATCATTAACACGTAGGCAAAGCGCATTTATTTCGAATTCGCCCGCAGAATCAAGATCGGGAGCACGATAGGCAAAACTGCGCTGGAGAATGCCATCTTTCTGGATAACAACTCCCTCATGGAATTTTGTAATAAAATTCCAGGGGAGTAGTGTATACAGAAAGGCTTGGCTCTTGCTCATGGGAGGTAAATATCCTTTTGCCGGATATTATCCAGCACAATATCAATAAGCCAGGGATCCCGCGCCGTTAAAAAACGCATAATGAAGTAGAAAATAACAACCGGTATAATCATAAAGTACATTTTAAGTACGTAGATGAAAATGACCGCGATAACAAACAGGCCCATAAGGCCTATTTGAGGGATACCGGCGAGTAGATCCCGTGGAAGTAAAGAACGATGAACTTTTTTGGAATACGAGCGCATATCAACCATACGTTAACCTGCGCTAGCTGTCCAAACAGCGCCAACAATACCTGAGGCCCCAATACAAATGGCAGCCGCGATGAAAATAGCAATGCAGCTGCGTTTTACTTTTTCGTTGTCTTTGTTGAAGGCATACGCTACTGCTGAGCCGCAAAGAAAAATAGCAAAAATTACCCTCATAAAGGTTCCGGTAAAAATATCTAGGACGCTGTCGGCAAGCCCCTGCATACCGCGGGGCATTATGCCGCCGTACGATGATTGTGCATAAAGTGGCAATGAAAAGAAAAGAAAAATGGCGAAAGAAAAACATTTTTTGAACATTTTGTTCATACAATCCTCCTAAAAATATTTGTTAGAAAAAGAAAAATGATTAATTCATAGACAGCACCTCCTGCAGTTCTTTTAAGGTTCCAATTTCATTGATATACGGACCAAACCCCGGCCTGGTACTTAAATGGACAATAAGCTGTATTGTCCAGGACAGTTCGGGTAGCTTACCGGCGATTTTCTGGCGCAAAAGTCCTTGTATGCGTGTTATCGTGCTTGCGGCATTATCCGCATGGATGGTTGTTACATTTCCCGGGTGACCAGTATTCCAGGCTTCAAGGAGTTCTACGGCAACCTCTCCGGATCGAAGTTCACCAAAAATAATTCGTTTTGGTGTCCAGCGAAGCGCCGTTTGAATAGCTGTAACAGCCTGCTCTTTTCTGATATAAAGCTGCGTCTTATTTTTGGCCGTACACTGCAATTCCGGTGTATCTTCGATAATATAAAACCGTTCTTCAGGAGTGAGTTCTTGCATCTTATGCAGGAGCGCGTTGGTGAAGGTTGTTTTACCACTTCCGGTACTGCCGGAAATAATAATGTTACTGCGTTTTTCAAGATGAGCATTAATCAAGACATATTGTTCTTGAGACATTCTGCCGGCAGAAACATATTCTTCAAGCGTATATATTTTCTCGGCCGGCCGGCGAAACGTAATTTCGGGAGTTTGGGTCCAGGGCGGAATAATTGCCGTAGTTCTGATGTTATAAGTGGGTATAATACTTTCAAGTGTCGGGCGTTCCCAGACATCAATTGGGGTCCCGGAAACCGAGGCAAGACTGTTAATAATACGCATACGCTGTGAAACAGATAGCGATAAACCCGGATCATAGATACCTTTTCCGAATTCATCGATTTGAACATTACCATCTCCGTATACATAGACGTTTGAAACAGCTTTATCGTCGAAGAATGGAAGCAATGGCGCAAGATCACCCAAAAGGTTATTCATGCGCCTGGTGCGGTCTTCTTGTTCGTCGTCAAGTCTGCTCATTTATGAACCGGTAACATAGATATGTAATAGTTTTTCAAAGAAAGCGGGATCATCCCTAAGACGTTCCCTGAAGCTGGCAAAAAATTTTTCTAATCGATTTGTTGCGCTTGCAAAAGCCGCATCGGTTAATTCATGGGCAATTTCAGGGTGGTATGCCAGGGTATTAAGATGCATCATGTGCTGATAGCTGAACAGGATAGAAACCATGTCATAGAGCTCGGAAAGTTTTTCCTGAAGGTTTTTAAGACTGATAAGTTTCAGCGTATTATCTTCGTAATCTGAATCAAGGTATTTTGCGATCGCCTGGCGAATAAATTCGTTTTGGCTTTCTATTCCTCTTTCTCGGCAATAAGAATAAATATCCTCTTCCAATTGGGAAGTAAGAGAGACAAGAATTTTCTTTCCGTCCAGCCGTTTAGTTGAAGAAATTTTTTTGTGGTGCTTTGAATTCAAGAGCTTATTTTAAAAAATTAAGAACAGGTTCTACTTCTGCAGAAGATTTATCAGTGGTTTCCGGAGGATCATCGTCTAGAACGCCTTTTAATTTATCCCACATGGAACTTACTTCATTTTCGTTCATCTCGGTCTCCCTGGTTTGCGGAGCTCCTTTATAATTATACCAGCGTCTGGAATTTATTTTTTTAATGGTTGTAACAACTCGTTTTGATGCTTCTTCTCGATTAGTAAACGCTGCGTCGAAAAGACGTTCCTTAAAAACAGGATCTTCATAGTAGACATTTTTCTTTCCGATATAGGGAGGCATACCCTGACAGATTAAAATAAACCGATCAAGGGGTAACTTGATAAGTTCATCAGCATTAATAAGATTCCGTTCCTGATCCTGAGATGATAAACTTGAATTATTATACCCCAGGGCTCCACGGTTTCCGGAATAACTGATATTGGCTTTACTGATGGATTCTCTGCCGCAAATTTTACTAATCATCTCGGCGCTTTCATATTCTCCGGCTCCTGGTGCGTAAAAGATACTGTTCCGGCAATGTGCTAAAAATGCATGGTCTTTCGTATAAATTTTATTAAGCTGATTTAGAGATTGGAAAATTAAAAAATAATGAATACCGAAACCGTTATGGATACCCATATTCATTTCAAGCTCGTCCATCCTGCCGAGTTTGTCAAACTCGTCAAGGATAAAGAGTAAAGGAACTTTAAATTTCCGATTAGTAGCCTGGGTTTCGCCTCCGGTAAATCGGCGCGAAAAGAGGGTGATAAACATTCTGATTAAAGGAGATATACGCGCTACATCAGAGTATTGAATAGTAAGGTATAACGTTATAGGTACAGTGGTTTCTTCAAACTCATCAATATAAAATTCTGAATAACTGGTATTTCGTTTAATTTTTGCGTCAGCAAAGACCGCGAGAGAATTATTAACGGTTGATAATACAGATCCTCCTTCATCGTCAGGTCTTTTCCGCTGCGCTCCGGCTCCTTCGAGAATAGCCTGATGGATCATCGGATCGTCTCCATGATACCCTTCAATCATTACGTCATAGATATATTTATTATTTTCCGGATCCACCGGATCAATTTGTGCCAGGAATTCTCTGCATCCAGGAAGGCTCTTGTTTTTCCAGTCTGGGCAGGTTAAACAGTGCAGGATTACTGCAGTGAGGAAATCCTTTGCGGCAGTCCTGAAATGTTCGCCGGTTGCACTTTCTCCGCCGGATGCCGGAGTAGTAAGAATATCAGCGATTAAATTGGCATCAGAAAATGCATCTTCTCCGGGCCGTATTTCTTCCATGGGATTAAAAAAGTGACCTTTATCACCGGTAGGTTCCCAGCGGTATACTTTACCGAATTTTGACCGAAAGCCTGAGGTTAAATTAAAATTTTCTCCCTTGAAATCAAGACAAATAACACTTTCAGGACATGAAAGCAGTGTTGTAATAACGGAACTGACGCCTTTTCCGCTACGGGTAGGAGCTGATAATAGTGTGTTATAAATCCCGGACTGAATTATTTTTTGGGAAGGTTTTACAAGGTGCATAACAACACTGTTCTTTTGTGGATCATAAGCGCATCTTAGCCGTGCATCGGCAAGCTGTCCCAGGATCATACCTCCGGTAAAATTAAGTAACCCGGCCTTTTTTAAATCTTTTTTATTTCCCCACCGTGCAGTGCCAAAAATCTGCTGTTTGCGATTACGAATAAGAAAGAATTCAAGAAAGAGATAAAAAACAATTGCTGAAATTGATGTATAACCAGTTATCTTCCATGCAGCCCAAAGTTGGGGATGAATAGCAGTACGTTTAAAATACATCAGCGTCCAATAAAACATTCTCCAAAAAGGATAAATGCGTATTCCGCCATGAAAAAAAGTTAATACATGAACAGGCTGGCCGGCCCATCCGGGATCATAATTAACAAGCCGGGCGAATTTTTGAGCGGAGACTTGTAAACCGATAATAATAATACCGACAGCAATAACCTTAAAAACAAAGCTTAAGAGCTGTTCGCCTGATGTGTCGGTAGGCTTACCGCGTAAAAATTCGTTTTTATCGGTACTCATAAACTATGACTTCGTTTATGCTCAAGCTTTTGTTCAACATTTGGGGCAAATATTCCTTTTTCCATTGTCTTATATGTCTCCGGATCGGCGTATTTTTTAGCCATTTCTTTGGTTACTTTCATATCAGATAAAAGTTTATTTCCAATAACCTTTTCATCTCCAACAGAATTAACGGATTCACAAACGCCCTGGACATATCCCATTGTTTTTGCTAATTCAAGTTCTTTCCTACCTTCCAATGCCATGTTTAACTCCTTGGCTCTGTACTTGTGTTGCTCTCATTTGCATTTCAGAAAGCCGGGTTGCGTCGATTTTTGCTGCGGCAAGCATATCTTTTGCCAGATCAGGCCTGCCGTAACCGATTGTTAATACAGCACATTTTAAAACCGCAGCATCCCGGCTATTCTGAAAAACATATAAGACTTGATTGTTTTGTTCGCTCAAAGACTTCTGCTCTGTTTTTGTTCTTGTTTTTGTTCTTGTTTTTGTTCTTTGTTAGCCATACGGATTTCTTTTCCGATTTCTTTCATGACTTCAACACAGTGATTACTTGCCGCATTGGATATTTTTGAAAGGCTAAAAGGATTGGAAACAAGTTCTCCGGTCTTTTGGCTTGTCAATACTTTTTCGAACATTGCAGATTCCATTTTCTGAGAAAAATCTAGTGACTGTTCCGGACTTGCCTTGAATGTACCTCCCATAGAAACAGCCGCAAGGTATTGTCCAAGGTATTTTTCAGGATCAGTAGATGTACAGTTAATTTCAGGACCAGGACCTTTTTGTTTTGGTACCGGCAATTCATAATTACTGCCATACTGGGAGCGTCCATATTCTAGTTTTTCTTGTAAATTTTCCTGCAGTTTTTGTTCTACCCATTCTTTTAGAGCCTGCGGTTTAACTGTTTGGGCAACATTAAAAAGCTTAAATTGTTTATTTTCCCATTCTCCGGTTTTTTCATTAAGTTCACTGACATTTAGGTTAACTCCATGCTGACCTTTACGAATAGCAATTTCCGGATTGTCTTGCTGAGCTTTTTGAATTTGTTCAATCGTTACAAATTCAGCAGTAGGATAACCATTTTGTTTCTGAATTTCCTTAAGGTAGAGCATGTTTGAACCATGATAAAATGTGCCATTAACCAGATTAACAGCCGGTTTAGTGTCTGCAATACCGTTTTCGCCGGGAAGGCAGGATAATGTGCCATTCTTAAGGGCATCCATAACTACCTTCCTTTGGTGAACAGCATTTAAAAATGCTTGTTCTTTAGGATCCGTTGTCTTTTCAAATTCATCTGACATATTTTTCTCCTCAATATTTTTTTTTGCTTCATGCGAAGCAGGATTATATATAAATTCACATTCCCCGGTATTGTACCAGGGCTGTGTGTAGTCTCCCTTGTGATTCCTACCAACAGCTTTCCAGTGGCCTTCTTTAATTTTATAAAATTTAATAGTTCCCCTTCGTGAAGGATAAAGGCCAACAGATGTATATTCAGGATTTTTCTGTAATACATTGTATTTAATACATTCTATGACAGCTTTTCGCAGAGAAGCAGGACCCTTTTTTATGAATTTTTCTATTTCATTTTTCATAATTGAATTTAGAAAAGTTCTCCTTGAATTGGATAATTTAATATTTTATTCATCCAAATGATTTCAGTACATTTCTTATTGGATAAAGAATGAGTTAAATATTCTTTACGGATCCATCCTTTATATAATCTATCGTAAAGGTTTGAAGAGTAACCTGATATAATAACTGGACCTTTATGTTCATGTAATAATTCGGATAATTCAATATGATCTGATTGTGATAATTCAAAACGATAATCTTTACCATAATCACGTACTTTTGAAAGATAAGGTGGATCAGCATAGACAAGAACATCGCTTTTATTGTAACGCTTAAGAGCCTTTCTAAAATCAAGATTTTCTATACAAACACCTTTTAGCCTTTCGTTAATATAGAGAAGGTTTTCCGGAAGATTCTGCCAGGAAACTTGTGGCCTGTTTCCATGTTTATAGGCTACTCTGAAAGATTCGGATGATATTTTTGATCCTTTTATAGCAGTTGTACAAGCGCCGCCGAAGCCCTGAAAAGACCTGACCATGGTTCTTCTAGCTTGTTCAAGTGAATCATCAGAAGGGGTAAAAGACTTTTTAAATTCATCTCTTGCATAAGGTGTTAAATAAAGCTTTTGAGCCAATTCAGGTCCACGATCTCTGACGACTTTTAACAGATTTACAATTTCACCATCTAAGTCATTATATATTTCAATTTCTGCTCGTGGCTTTTTAAGCAATAAAGAAGCACTTCCTCCAAAAAGATCAAGAAAAATTCGATGTTGTGAAAAGTATGAAATAATCCATTCGGCAATTCGATATTTTGAACCGTGATATAACAGAAGGGGACGTTTTAGAACTTTATCATATAAACTATGAGACTTGGTTTCCAAAAAATAATCCTTTTGTTGTTTGTAATGTTTTTGCAAGCGATCCTGAATAATTATTATTTACAATTTCTTTCTGTATTGATTTTATTTCCCGTTTGAAAAAAAATGGTGTAAGTCTGCCACGTTGGGTTTCCTGAGTTTTTATCATTATTAATTCACCTTCTTTTAAAAGTGTTTTCTTTCCGGAATCGAATAGTTCCGGTTTGTTTAAAAGAGGAATAAAATAGGCTTTACCATCAAGCCCTTCAAGTACAACAGCATGATTATCGCTTGCATCATCATCAGTGCGATATATCTTCGTTACTTTTCCGGTAACAGTACCTTGTTTTCCTGAGTATATATTCATCAGCATTGGGTCTGTATATTGTAATTGTTCACGGGCTTTTAAAAATGTATTGTAGCGTCCATTGGCTCGGAGATCTTCTTCCCATTTATCTTTCATGACATATCCGCCGTTTTCATACGTGCAGAGATTGAGCTTTCGAAGAGTTTCAAGCCGGGTCAGGACACGCTCTCGCTCAAAAGAGATTTTACTGGTATTTATTTTATGTAAGCCACTACATAGTATATGTATATGATCGTCTAATTTTGTCCAGCGCTGTGCAGATAATTCCAGTTCTCGTTCAACATCAATGTCTTTTTGGGTACGGATTCCCAGCTGTGTGGTACATAAATCGCGCGCTGTTTCACGCATGAATGTTTTGATAATATCTTTTGGAAATTTTATTTCTTTACCGTTTTTATCAACACCATTGATTAAAAGATGTGAATGTGGATGAGCTGTGTTGTAGTGGCAAGCTCCCTGCCAATAGATTTTATAACCAGTCTGTCTTTCCAGTTTTACTATAAATTGCTCTGTCATTTTTTTTAAATCTATTTTATCGGATTGGGGGCTTAGGAAAATACGAAAATTTCTTCCAACCATATTATTTTGATATTCCTTTATATCTGTACCAAATAGCTCAGCAGCACTTCCGTCAAGATTGGTTCCTTCTCGACCCAGGTATTTTTCGAGCTGTACTTTGTGGGCTTCCAGGCTATTTGAATACTGCATTTTTGATACACATTTTTGCCTAAGATCTCGATAATGCCGGCTTGATACTGAATAACATTTTGAAACTTTTTTTAGCAATCGAGAAAGTTCAACAGCTGGATCGGGAATTTCTTTGCGGCGCTTAAAAGCAGCCTTAATGTGATACTCTTTGTTTTCAAAAAGAAAATGCGACATTAATTTTTAATACAATTCCAGACAGAGCGCCGCAATTTATCACAAGGACGGAAAACAACCTTGCCATGAGCAGGGACAGAAGTATGTCCGTTAATACTTATTTTTCGGGCAGCTTGTCTGGCTACATAAAAAGTTCCGAATCCTCTGAGTTCGAAACGATTATTTTGTGATAAGCCCGTGGAAATAGAATCTAACAATGTATTGATACATTCGATGGCTTCACGGTATGTAAAACCGGATTTTTTGAGTTCTTTAGCCAAAGTAGCTTTTGTTAACATGAATATTCAAAGAATTGCTACACCGGTGTAGCAATATCCTTTTTATTGATTTGCTACACCGGTGTAGCAAATGATTAACTATTCGCTATTCTGCATAGCAAATAGCCAAATATTAGCTGTACCGGTGTAGCAAGCCCCTGAAATACGCTTTACTGGTAAAGCTAATCAACATTATTTGCTACACTGGTGTAGCAAATAAAAATAATCTGTGTTGTAAGTATCCGATACATCGGAGGTATATAGGTGTAACTATTCGATATATCGGGAGATATAAAACAGGTATATATACATAAAAACCAATGTATATATAGTTAACTACCCGATATATCGACCGTTTACAATACACCTATATACCTCCTTTATCTTGCCGCTTTGGGCTATTTGCTACACCAGCATAGCAATTGAGTTTCCATCCAATACTTCGGGTGTTTTATCAAAATCTTGAATAAAATAGCTCTTGATAGAATTTGGAAGAATTTTGAAAAATCCATTCCTTTCATGTTTTTTAAGATAGTGATTGATCAGTAAATCAGCAGCTTGTATTTGATCAGCTTCAACAAGAAGGATAACGGCTCCTTTTAAGAATTTCACGTTATCGGGAAGGCCCATTGAACTGTGAAATTCAACATCGGGCTTGTCTTGCTTAACAGATTTTTTTGGATTGTTTTTATTATAGGCAGCTTTAATTGAGAGATCACCGTTCTTTACAGCCTGGATATCTTCCTCAGGAGCTTTCCTAAGCAGCGCTTTTGCCTGATAAATTGTTGTAACGCCGACATTGATACGTTGTGCCAATAATTCAGCAGCTCTGCCTTTTCCATCTTTATCTTTTCTGATGGGTATCATTTCAGCAGCGGTCAATATTTCAGCCCCAGTTAAATTCCTGCGAAGCGCCTGGCGTTCAAAGGTATACATAACTGCATCTTCTCGATCTTCAAATTCCTTTTCAACAGCTGGAATTTCTTTGAGACCTGCTTTTTTTGCAGCGGCAAGGCGTGTATGACCGTCAAGGAGAATATTTGTATCCTTCTGAAGTACAACGGGTTGGCTCTCATCATAACCGAATGATAAAATTTTCTGATAGATTTCATCAAGAATTTTATCATTGATTGAAAAAATTTTTGATAATTCCGGATCGATTTTTATGTCATCGATACGTATTAATTTTGCATAATAATTTTTACCGGCGTTAAACCCGGCCATTAAAGGTGATTTTAGCTTAGCCATTAAAACACCTCCGGAATAACCAGTTCTTCATCAAAGAAGCATCCGGCAAGTGCAGAAACAGCGTTATACAGATCCGGATTATACACCGATCCGTAATTACCTTTTGCACAGGTGAGGTTTTTATGATAATCAACAATGAGGCGTATCATGACAGTCCAGGGAAACCATGTTTCCTTTGGAGTCATTGGAAATTCCTTTTCCCTGTATAGATCCAAATAATCATTCTGCCGTGCAGATTTCGAATCTTCATAGCGTCTGTCGTATCCGTTGATCATAATAAACCAGTTTTTAAAATCATCTACATCACGAGGAAGTACATTGGACAGAAAAACAGCCGCATTAAAACTAAACAGATCTTTAAGGACCGGGGTAATGGTATAATCGGATGCGTTGACCGCATTAAGAACAATGTTGTCATAGGTAGGTGGGCAATCAATTATAAGAATATCATACTTACCATAGAGGGTGGGAACCAGCCTTTTTAACCGTTTTTCACTTAGTGTTCTGAGATCAGCTAAATAGGGTGTTGAAGCAATCAGATCAATACCTGGTGTTATAGTTTCAACCGTATAATCACACAAATTATTGTCTTCGTTGCTCAACGCATCAGCGATGTTTAAAGATTTCGTATTTTCCAATGTTGCTTCGTCTAAAAAATGTAAACTAAGACTATTGTTAAGATCGCTATCAATTAACAATACCCGTTTACCCGCAGCGGCAAGGCATTTTGCAAGATTAATAACAGCATTTGTTTTGCCAGTACCGCCTTTAATTGATACAAACGACACAACAGTCGTTTCCCCATCGTTTTTCATTTGGCTTTCCTCCGAAATATATTTTTCCCAAAATTGGGAATAGCGACATTTTAAGATGTAAAAAATTAGTCATTTTTAAAAAAGGATATGGACGCCAAGGGAATCGAACCCTTACCGTTGTGGGTGCCTTTCGGGGAAAGCCAAATCCCCAGCGGGCGTATCCACCCGATGGGTTCCAAGGTAGACACACCTTTCCCATCAAGCGGTGACCATCGCGTCCTGGTATTCCCAAAGCCTCGCCGAAACAGAGTACAGAGGGCCGCCTTTTTTATAAGGCAGTGATGGGTAATTTGTTGATATATGATTTAACTGACCCAAAAAAAGGCCCAAGATTTGTAAACCTTTATATAATAAAGGTTTGTAATATCCGTTCGCCTAGGTCGGTCGGCCTGTGGCCTCGCTCCCACGGCTCACTACACCCACAGTTTTTAGCCCTGG
>JGI24702J35022_10000272_pt1 | contig 29833 bp, 31 predicted proteins | sample TergutTh196P4_FD_35022 | JGI IMG/M metagenome (IMG submission 35022)
GGAGCCATGATTTCGGTTTTCGAAATCTGCGCTATAAGCAGATTGGCATCGGCTTGTGCTGCTTGCAGATTGGCATACGACACATCATATTCCTGCCGACTGATGGCTTCTCTTTCTAACAGTTGCCGCTGACGGGCTTCCACATCCTCGGCAAGCTTGAGGTTAGCGTTGGCTTTGGTAAGCTGCGCCTGCAGATCGTCGTCATAAACTTTGATCAGCAACGTCCCTTTCTCAACATATTGCCCTTCGTTAAAAAAGATACCAGTAATTTTACCCGATACCTCGCTTTTGAGGGTTACTGATTCATTAGCTTCTATGGAACCTATTACTGAAAGGGTTTCAGTGAATTTTTCTGGCTTCACTACCAGCATATTGACGGGCAGGGCAACACGCATCAACCCGCCGGCGTTCGTCTGTACGGGTTTTGACCATAAGATCTTATAAACAATTGCGCCTGCAAAAGCAAGGACTAAAATAATGAAAATGATATTTTTGACAATTTTCATGTTTGAAAAAATGATTCAAATTTTGTCCGTAAAACGGAATTGCAATATTAGTCAATATCTCGCAGTTTGAGATGATTAAAATTCTTAATAATTGTTAAAGTAAACCGGATGTTATTTTTTTATTAAATTTGCAGACAGATATTGATGAATTTTTATGCTGAAGACAATTTATTCGTACAATGTGAATGGCTTGCGATCAGCCATGAACAAAGGCTTTGACAGTTGGTTGAAAGAAGCGCAACCCGATGTGATTTGTTTGCAGGAAATCAAAGCAAAGATGGAGCAGATAGATACCTTAGTGTTTGATCGTATGGGGTACAGGCAGTACTGGTATTCAGCACAAAAGCCGGGATACAGCGGCGTTGCGATTTTCTGCAGGGATAAGCCCGACAAAGTAGAATATGGGATGAACATCAAAAAATACGATGATGAAGGACGTGTGCTTCGTGTCGATTTTGGTGATATAAGCGTACTTTCCGTGTATTTTCCGTCTGGAACAAGCGGAGAAATGCGCCAGGCATTCAAAATGGTATTTTTAGACGATTTTTTACAATGGACAGAAAATCTGAGGAAAGAACGTCCCAACCTGATTATTTCGGGTGACTACAATATCGCTCATACCGATATTGACATCAATCATCCCAAAAAACATCAGAAAATGTCAGGCTTTCTGCCCGAGGAACGGGCATGGGTTGATAAATATTTAGCCCACGGATATGTGGACACGTTCAGATTGTTTCACAGCGAACCCAACGTATACAGTTGGTGGAGTTACCGGCAACAAGCGCGTACCAAAGATCTCGGATGGCGAATTGACTATCATACTGCCACCAATATTTTGGTACCCAGAATAAAGGATGCCTCCATCCTGCAGAATACGGTTCATTCTGATCATTGCCCGGTGACTGTAACAGTTGATTTTTAATCTGTCGTCATGTTTGACAAAACATTCGCGATAGCGACACCAACCAGCATTTTGGAAATTTTGAATTCACTTTTCCTGCGTTCGATGGGAGCATGGAAAAAGCTTTCGTTCAATCGGTTGGCCAATTCGTTGGACAGCTCGATAATCGCTTCATTTTTGGCATATTCCAGCATACTTGCCGGAGACGCTTTAATTTTGCGCATGATTTCAATAGCTTCATTAATCAACGATATGTATTGATGAACCATATCGTCAACGTAGTGGTAATACCCATTGATCGTGGTCAGGATTTCGTTTAACCTGTTTTCCATATCATATTCAATTTAATAATTTGATTTTACGAAAAAACAGATAAAAGGTTTCTAAAAATATGAACTTATTATCAGGACTTTTAGTATCTTCGCCCAAAATTTTTATAAACATGTTGTCGATGGTACTTTTTATTAGTAGTGGCGAAATATTTATCATTTTGCTATTTATATTGATTTTTTTTGGTGCGGATAAAATTCCGGAATTTACGCGAATGATGAACAAGGGGATGCGTGAGTTCAAAAAAGCATCAGACGATATCAAGCGTGAATTTACGGAAAACACGTCGGGGATGATGAATGAACTTCGATCGATCCAGAATGATCTGACCGAAAGTTTGACTAAGGAAATTGCTGAACCGGTACAGAAATCTGTGAGTGAAACCGAAAAAACTTTCGGAGAATATAAGGAGGAAGTACAGAAAACGGTGAATGAAGCCGGAAAGACTTTCGATGAATATCAGGAACAGGTGGATTATTATTACCAAAATCCCGGCGACGTTGGCAGTAGCGGTGACGAATACAAGAAAAAAACGCAAACTTCCACGTCAGAAAATATAAGCGATACATCTGTCCATCAGGTCGATTCCATGAGCGCCGAACCCGTTGCCGAAGAGCCAACACCCGCTCCCCGCAAGGCACGGACGCCGAAACGAAGAGCAGCACAAGACGATTCCTTAACGAACTCAACAGCAGACCCCTCAACGAAACAAACCTAAAGCATGATCAGAGGCGAAAATATCACCAAATCGTTTGGTAACTTACAGGTACTCAAAGGTATTAATATTCATATCCCGGAAGGGAAAATTGTATCCATTGTGGGAGCAAGCGGGGCTGGCAAAACTACCCTGTTGCAGATACTTGGCACTTTGAGCCGCCCCAGTTCGGGAAAAGTATATATTGACCGGAAGGAAGTGAGTAGCCTGGGAGAAAAGGAAATATCCCAATTCCGCAATCGAAACATAGGTTTCGTTTTTCAATTTCATCACTTGTTGCCCGAATTTACCGCAATCGAAAATGTTTGTATTCCTGCTTTCATCAACCATGTTTCAAAAGGAAAAGCGGAGCAGAAAGCTGAAGAACTGTTGACATTTCTCGGATTGGCTGACCGTTTGAACCATAAACCCGACGAACTGTCGGGAGGCGAACAGCAAAGGGTGTCAGTAGCGCGAGCGCTGATCAACAACCCGATGGTGATATTTGCCGATGAGCCATCCGGAAATCTCGATTCGAAAAACAAGCAGGAACTGCACGCTCTTTTTTTCTCTTTGCGCGATACGTTCGGACAAACTTTTGTGATTGTGACTCATGACACGCAGTTGGCAGGCATGTCGGACATCAAATATGAAATGAATGACGGAAAGATAATTACGAATTAGAAATTACGAAATACGATATTTACTCGTAATTCATTCAAATACTTTCCATAAACTGTCGTCGGGTACGGGCGCCGTCAGATCTATTTCTTCACTCTTTACCGGATGTATGAATTGTATTCTCCTTGCGTGCAGGCTGATGCCACCGTTAGAATTTGAGCGGGGGTAACCGTATTTCAGGTCTCCGCGGATGGGACATCCGATTGCAGCCAATTGAGAGCGTATCTGATGATGACGGCCTGTTTCGAGTTCGAGTTCAAGCAAGTGGTAACGATCGGACGAGGCGATGTGACGGTAGTGCAAAACTGCTTTTTTCGAACCGGTGCATGATTTGAGATGAGCATACGATCGGTTGATTTTTGTATTGCGTATTATATAATGTATCAGTGTTCCCGTTTCATCAGGTGGCAAATCTTTTACTAACGCCCAATAGGTTTTCCTGATCAGTTTTTCCTGAAACATGTTGTTTAATCGCAACTGTGCTTTGGTAGTGCGGGCAAACACCACGATACCGCTTACCGGCCTGTCCACACGGTGCACCACGCCAAGAAAAACCGCTCCGGGTTTTTTGTACTTCCTTTTCAGATAGTCCTTCACCGTCTGTTCCAGCGAAATATCGCCTGACAGATCGGCCTGAACAATTTCGCCACAACTTTTGTTGACGATAATCAGATGATTGTCTTCAAACAAAACATTCATCAGTATTGTTCCTTTTCGTTAGGAAAGTCGCCGGTTCGCACGTCATGGATATATTGTTGCACTGCGCCGGTAATCTCGTCGTAGAGGTTGAGGTAGCGGCGCAGGAAACGCGGAGAAAACTCATTGTTAATCCCCAGCATGTCGTGCAACACCAATACTTGTCCGTCGGCATGTTTCCCGGCGCCAATGCTGATGGTCGGTATTTTGATTTTTTGGGATACTTCGTTAGTCAGCGCTGCGGGAATTTTTTCGAGGACAACGGCGAAACAGCCAAGTTTTTCTAACAAACAGGCGTCATCCATCAGTTTTTGAGCTTCGGCTGCATCCTGTGCGCGAACGGCATAAGTTCCGAATTTATTGATGGATTGCGGCGTCAGTCCCAGATGTCCCATCACAGGGATGCCCGCGCTAAGGATGCGCGTGATAGATTCACTGATCTCACTGCCACCTTCTACTTTTATGGCGGCTGCTCCCGTTTCCTTCATGATACGGATGGCAGATGCAAGCGCTTCTTTTGAATTGCCCTGGTACGAACCGAAAGGCAAATCGACCACCACTAATGCCCGTTTGACGCCACGTACCACCGACGAGGCATAATTGATCATCTCGTTAAGCGTGACAGGCAAAGTGGTTTCATAACCGGCCATAACGTTGGAAGCCGAATCGCCCACCAGGATGACTTCAATCCCTGCATTGTCCAGAATACGCGCCATCGAATAATCATAAGCTGTGAGCATGGTGATTTTTTCACCTTTCAACTTCATGGCGCTCAAAACATGAGTAGTGACTTTTTTTACTTTTTGATGTACTGACATTATTTTAAGGTAAATGTTGAAGTTCCTACCAAATACCCGTCGCAATACACGTTGGCTTCATAATTACCTGCTGTTAACCGATTGTTGTTGTCGGTAAAAATACATAATTCAATATCCCTGTTTTCATAATCAATGAAACGCCTGTCGGTATAAATGGTTTCTCCGCCTTCTTGCAATGTGAAAGTATTGTTGGCGCTGTTGAACAAAACTTTTTTGTCTGGCTTGATGATGACTAAATAAAATACCCTTTCGCCGGCAGACGCTACCTGATTTTCACGAACGGTAAAGCAGGTTTTCAACTTATCGATATTCCGCACGCGTTCCGTTACGGAGTTTCGAGAGTTCAATCCTGCCGTTTTGATATCGGAAATCGACAGTATCTGGGCTTTTTGTACTGTTGAACTCAGCTTTTCCTTATCTTCTGCCAGACGGGTGCGTTGCGCGCGTTCGGCGGCCAAATCCCTGGCAAGTTCTGTTTTTTCTTGTGTTAATGCCAGGTTGCGCTGATTGAGTGAATCAACCTGAACGATATAACTTCTTAATATTCCTCGAAGCGTCTCCAATTCCTTTTGATACATTTTTATCTTGTAGGAATTATCGGCTTGGACAGCCAACAGTTTAGTAATTCTTTCCTGCTGTTCTGATGCTAAATTTTTCAAACTGTCGTTGTTAGTTTGCAATTCGCCAAACTGGTTTTGCAAATCGGTAAGGTCATCTTCGAGCACTTTCTTCTGACCCTCCAAAATTTCCTGCACTTCGACCGCTTCCTGCTTTTGGTCGTTCAGTTTCGAGAGCATGATGCCCACCGAAGCGCCTAATACAAGTACAATGATCACCAACAAAACGAGAATTCCCTTGTTCGCTTTACTTTTTTTACTGGTTTCCGAATAATTTTCCATATTTTTAACTATTTTTGATAAGACAATATTTTTATGATTCAACGTTAATTTAGAAAAAATGAATCGTCACAAAGGTACGCAAATGATTTATAAAATTCAAATTTTTAATTTGGTTTCGGATAGATTTGGCTGCGTCGAGTTGGGGTTTTCATTCCGCTTCGCTTCATTTACAATGACGTACCTGCTAATCTGCTCATATTAAGGAATGAAAAATAATAAACCTGTAATGATTTTCAAATACGAATCGTATGAATCATTATCAAAAAGACCAAAGGCCTTAAAGCATCAGCATCGGGCAACGCCTGATGAAAGCGCGCAACCAAATCACCACAAGGCTGAAGGATTTGAAGCCATAGTTTGAATTTCGTCAGATTTTCTTTTCGGATTTTGACCTTTCAGGGCTTTACTTGGTGGTGTTAATACCGCTCGGAAAAGACTTTTGTTACAGCCTCCCTGAAATATTTTTACAAATTTTCTTTATCTGTTGAAAATTATACTATGTTTGCATTGAAAATTATCAACCAAAAATCAAAAATCAAAATGAAAAGACGTACTTTTTTAACTGCAGGCGCTGCATTGGGTTTGACCCCACTGATGGGCATGCCCGGGTTGGCAGGAAGCTGCGAACAACTGACCACTGACGGAAGACAATATTTTGAGTGGATTCGCTACCATTTGCCCTTAGGAAGTCGGCAAAGGTTAGTGTCCGATTATTATCGTGATGTGGCAATTCCGGCATTGAACAAGGCCGGTATCAACAACGTGGGCGTATTCAACGTAAAGCATGGGTCTAACGACCCTACGCTGCATGTGATCATTCCGCATCCAACGCTTGAATCGATAGTAACGCTCAATGACCGGTTGCTCGACGACCAGAGTTTTCTGCAGGCAGGCGAACGTGTCCTGAAAGCACCTTTATCGGAAATGGCTTTTGTGTCGATGGAAAAATCGATATTGAGAGCTTTCACTCACCTCCCGGAAATAGTGGTTCCGACGCAAAAAAAAGAGAACAAAGATCGTATCTTTCAGATACGTACCTACGAAGCGCCCAGTTTGACCGCTTCCAAACGGAAAATACACATGTTCAACGAAGGCGGCGAAATTGCCATTTTCAAAAAGACAGGTTTACAACCGATCCTCTTTGGTGAAACCATTGCCGGCGACAGGATACCCAACCTGGTATACATCCTTGCGTTCGACAACTTTAACGCCATGGACAAGGCCTGGGCAGTATTCCGTGACGATCCTGACTGGCAAAAGTTGAGCGCTGACAGCTTTTATGCCGAAACCGTTTCGCGCATCAACGACTGGATTTGGACACCTGCGGCATTCTCGCAAATATAATTTTTTTTTGTAATTTCAACAAAACATATTATATTTGCGCGGATTTTTGTTAAAACGTGGAGGAGGGGGACTAAAATCCCCCTTGTTTGTATGTTAAAAGCATGATTTCGAAGGAGATTGTCAAAAATATTGTTTTGTCCGTCACCGGTAATACTGCCATATTTCTGGTAGATATAAAGGTGGATTACGCCAATAAAATATCTGTTGAAGTGGACAAACCCGAAGGAATCACCATAGAAGAATGTGTGATGATCAGTCGGGCGATTGAATCGGGTTTGAACCGCGAGACAGAAGATTTTGAATTGGAAGTATCGTCGCCGGGGCTTACCGAGCCATTTAAGATAATGGAGCAATACCGTAAGAACTGCGGACGGAATGTACATGTGGTAAATTGTAACGGACAAAAAATCACCGGATTGTTGAAGCATGTAGATGACGAGGGCATCGTACTCGAAGTTGAGACAAAAATCAGAGAAGCGGGACAGAAACGGTCAAAAACCGTGATGCAGACCGCTGTCATCAAATTCAGCGACATCAAAACAACCAAAAGTCATTTTTAAGACGATGGATAATTTAAAATTGTTGGACACCTTTGCGGAGTTTAAAGAGCTAAAGAATATTGATCGCGCTACCATGATGAGCGTACTCGAAGATGTATTTCGCAGCACCCTTGCAAAAATGCACGGGAATGCCGAAAACTTCGACGTGATCATCAATATCGACAAAGGCGACTTCGAAATATGGCGAAACCGCAAGGTTGTTGCCGATAATCAATTAACCGATCCTCATCTTCAAATTTCCCTGACCGAGGCGCGCAAGGTTGATGAAGACTACGAAATAGGTGAAGATGTGACCGACGAAGTTAAAGTGTCTGACTTCGACCGTCGCTCAATATTGGCCTTGCGACAAAATCTGTCGTCGCGGATCATGGAACTCGAAAAAGGCAACATTTACGCCAAATACAAGGATCGTATCGGTGATATTATTACCGGCGAAGTATATCAGGTGTGGAAACGCGAAATATTGGTGCTCGACGACGACGGCAACGAATTGATTATACCCAAAAACGAACAGATTCCATCTGACCATTACCGTAAGGGCGACAGCATACGCGCCGTGGTTTTGCGCGTAGAAATGAGGAACAATAACCCGCTGATTATCCTTTCGCGTACATCGCCCGTGTTCCTTGAGCGTTTGTTTGAACTCGAAGTGCCCGAAATTTTCGACGGTTTGATCACCATTAAAAAAGTAGTCCGCCTGCCGGGTGAAAAAGCAAAGGTCGCTGTTGAATCCTACGATGACCGTATCGATCCCGTGGGAGCTTGCGTGGGAATGAAAGGTTCGCGTATCCACGGTATCGTGCGTGAACTGCGCAATGAAAATATAGATGTGATTAACTTTACTACCAATATACAGTTGTATATCACCCGTGCGTTAAGCCCTGCCAAGGTCATCTCCATCAAGGTGAATGAAACCGATAAACACGTGGAAGTCTTCCTCAAGGCGAGCGAAGTGTCGCTGGCGATTGGAAAAGGCGGCGCAAATATAAAATTAGCCGGACAACTCACCGGTTATGAAATTGATGTATATCGTGAAGCCGAAGAAGTAGAAGAAGAAGACGTTGATCTGGACGAATTTAGCGACGAAATAGAAGAATGGGTCATCAATGAATTGAAAAGTATCGGTTGCGACACTGCCAAGAGCGTATTGGAACTGTCTGTGGATGATTTGGTAAAGCGCACCGACCTCGAAGAAGAAACCATCAGGGATGTGGTACGCATTTTGGCAGCTGAATTTGAATAATAAATGTGATATATGGTAGAAGTAAAAGCATACAGATTAAGTAAGATAGCCAGCGAGTTTAACGTGGGGATTTCTACTATTGTAGAATTTCTCAAGAAAAAAGGGCATGATATTGATGCAAATCCCAATTCAAAGGTTGCGCCCGAATTGTATGCGTTACTTTCCATAGAATACAGTTCTGATATTTCTGCCAAAAAGGCCGCCGAACGTGTCAACCTTCGGAGTTTCCGTGATAAAAAGGGAACTGTCGAAATCACAAGTTTCAATGTTCCCCATGACATCGAAGAAGATGATGAGCCTCAAGTATTAGTTAAGGATACCAGTCTGGGAAAAAAGACGCCTTTGTTCAGTGACCCTGTCCGCGACCTGGAATTTAAGGTGGTTGGAAAGATCAATCTGAATGAAAAACCAAAAAAACCAGAACCCAAGCCTAAACCTCCCGTACAGGAAAAACCTGCGAAAAAAGAGGTAGCGCCTCAGCCAAAAAAAGAACCCAAACGAAAGGCAGAAGAACCACAACGAAAGCCCATTGAAACGCAAATTGTTGTTTCTCAACAACCAGAACCAGAACCAGAACCACAACCGGTGCCTGTGGTTGAAACTGTAGTTCCAGTAGAAGAAAAGCCTGTACCTGTACCTGTGCCTGATCCACCCCCAGTTACTGAAAGCGAATCCCATATCGAAGTGGAACGGTTGCTGATAGAACACGAAACACTCGACGAATTGAAAGTAGTCGGAAAAATAGATCTCAATGCACTTAACCAGCGGACAAGGCCACAAAAGAAATCGAGACGTCAATTAGAAAGAGAGCGGAAAGCACGTGTGCAACAGCACAAAGCCGCCGTTGCAGAAAAAGTAGTACAACAAAACAAACAATCACAGCAAGGAAAACCTGAAAAGGATAAATCTCAACCTGCAAAAAAAGCAGATGCCAAAAAACCTGAAGGGAAAAAACCTGAAGGGAAAAAACCTGAAAAAGTAGCTCTTGCCCGTCCTGAAATCAAACTGTCCGGACCTACGGTAGTTGGAAAGATTGAATTACCTTTGGAAAAGAGTTCTGACATAGATGCGAAGAAAAAACGCAAACGCATCCATAAGGACAAGGCAAAGATCGTGGTGAGTGACAAAGCCGGTCAGCAGAAATTAGAGCAGGCGACACAAAGCAAGACGAAGAAGAAAAAAATACTTCGGGTGGAAGTGAACGAAGATGATGTACAGAAGCAAATCAAGGAAACCCTCACACGTCTAACCTCAAAAAGCGCCAAATCGAAAAGCTCGAAATACCGCCGCGACAAGCGTGATGCTGTAAGCCAGCGAATGCAGGAGAAAGAAGAATTGCAGATAAGCCAAAAGAATATACTGAAAGTAACCGAATTTTTATCGGTCAACGAATTGGCTTCATTGATGAATGTTCCTGTGACGCAGGTGATTGCCACCTGTATGAATATGGGGCTGTTTGTATCTATCAACCAACGGCTGGACGCCGAAACGATTGTATTGGTAGCTGACGAATTTAGCTACAAAGTAGAATTTATCAGCGCCGATTCTCATGAAGTTCTTGTTGAAAATGTGGAAGACGAAAAATTTCTACAACCACGTCCGCCAATTGTCACCGTTATGGGACACGTAGACCACGGAAAAACCAAATTGCTCGACTATGTACGCAATACCAATGTCATTGCAGGTGAAGCAGGAGGCATTACGCAACACATCGGTGCATACAGCGTTAAATTAGACGATAAGAGATACATCACCTTCCTCGATACGCCGGGTCATGAAGCATTTACCGCCATGCGTGCACGCGGCGCTAAAATTACTGATGTAGTTATCATTGTGGTAGCCGCCGATGATGGCGTGAAACAGCAAACGGTGGAAGCCATCAATCATGCTTCGGCAGCCGGAGTCCCAATCGTATTTGCCATTAACAAAGTTGACAAGCCCGAAGCCAACCCCGACAAGGTTAAGGAAGAATTGGCACAAATGAATTATTTGGTGGAAGATTGGGGTGGCAAGTATCAATCACAGGAAATATCGGCCAAGGCTGGAATTAATATCGATTTACTGCTTGAAAAAGTTTTGCTTGAAGCAGAACTGCTTGAACTGCAAGCCAATCCTGACCGGAAAGCGGTAGGTTCTGTTATCGAATCGTCGCTTGACAAAGGTCGGGGATACGTGGCTACAGTATTGGTGCAAAGTGGCACATTACGCCAGGGCGACGTGGTTTTGGCAGGAAGCAATACCGGACATGTGAAAGCCATGTATAACGAACGCAACCAAAAGATCGAAGAGGCAGGTCCGTCGACGCCGGTGCTGATACTTGGATTGGATGGCGCTCCACAGGCAGGCGATACATTCAACGTGCTGGACGATTTCCGCGAAGCCCGCGAAATTGCAACTAAACGTAGCCAATTGCAGCGGGAACAGGGAATGCGAACACGGAAACATATTACCCTCGATGAAATCGGCCGTCGTATCGCTATCGGCAATTTCCAGGAATTGAACATCATCGTGAAAGGCGACGTGGATGGTTCGGTAGAAGCGCTGTCCGACTCGCTCATCAAACTGTCGACCCCCGAAATACAGGTGAATGTCATCCACAAGGCAGTCGGTCAGATATCAGAATCGGATGTGACGCTGGCGGCAGCATCCAATGCTGTGATTGTTGGGTTTCAGGTGCGGCCTTCGCTGGGAGCACGCAAGTTAGCCGAACAGGAACAAATCGATATCCGCATGTATTCCATCATCTATGATGCTATCGAGGAAATAAAACTTGCAATGGAGGGAATGCTTTCACCCGAAATAAAGGAAGAAATTATTGCTACACTCGAGGTGCGCGAGGTATTCAAAATTTCTAAAGTGGGCACAGTGGCAGGATGTATTGTCCGCGAAGGAAAAATCCTGCGTACCTCAAAAATACGTATCATCCGCGATGGAATTGTCATATACACCGGCGAACTGGGATCGCTCAAGCGTTTCAAAGACGACGTGAAGGAAGTGTCTGTCGGCTACGAATGTGGCTTGGATATTGCCGGCTTCAACAATATTGAAGTAAGCGATATTATTGAAGGGTATCAGGAAATAGAGGTAAAAAAGAAGTTGTGATGCAAAACTCATCTATGAGTTAAGTACCCGGTAAACAAATAAACACTTCTTACATCGAACGCTTTAACGGAACTACAAGGCAAAACGACGCTCATTTGAGAAGAAAATCGCTGACTTTTGCTAAAGAAATGCCCTATTTCAAAGCTCGGTTGGCAATCATTGTTTTATTCTACAATTGCATCAGAGCTCATGAAACTTTGAACAAAAATCCTGATAAGAAATATACTCCTCGAACTCCCGCATCGGTAGCCAAATTGATAGAGGAAAATTGGACTTTTGAGGCAGCTTACAAAAAACCATTAATAATATAACAATTAATCAATGACACCACCGGACAATGATTATCTGGAAAAAATACTCAAAATTTAGATGTGTTTGCGATGAGGTACACTATTTGTTGCAGTGTAAAATTTTTATATCTTTGCAAACTTATATCCAGTATACAATCTTACATATTTATCATAACGAATATGAATTTATACAAAAACATTTTAAGTACTGTTCTTGCCGTCGTTTATGTATGCGGTATGTATGCAAATGAAGGCTCGGTTTATACGTTAAAACCGAACGATCCCGAAGCATTTTACTTCACGTCTGAAAATTTTAACATCAAGGCCGATGGTAAAACGGACATATCAGATGAACTTCAGACGGCGATTAACCGCTTGAAGACTGAAAAGGCTTTCGGGATACTGTTTATTCCCGAAGGAAAATATCTGATAAGCAAAACAATTCACGTACCGGCTGCCATCAGGCTGATAGGTTACGGAAAAAACCGTCCCGAAATTATTCTGGGTAAAAATACGCCCGGATACCAATCGGAGCAGAACTACATGATTTGGTTTACCGACGGAATAGCCCTGCCTGACCGGCAACCACAGGATGCAGGGGCTGGTACATTTTACAGCGCGCTGTCGAATATCAATGTGCGAATAGAGGGTGGTAACCAGCAGGCTATAGCCATTCGCTCGCATTTTGCACAACATGGTTTTATCAGCCATTGCAATTTGTATATCGGTGATGGCAAAGCCGGAATCTACGATGTGGGAAATGAAATAGAGAACGTCCGTTTTTACGGCGGCGACTATGGAATAACATCCAACCGGAGCTCGCCGGGCTGGCCTGTGATGATGGTGGATACATATTTTGAAGGTCAGCGCAAGGCGGCAATTCTTGCGCGTGAGGTAGGCTTCGCAATAATGAACATGTATGTAAAGAACGTTCCTGTGGCTTTTGAGATGCAGGAAGGTCGGGTTGACCGTTTGCATATCGAAAACTCGTATTTTGAAAACGTGAAGACAGGTATTGTCGTCAGCATCGAAAACAATGCTTTTTCGCAACTGAATCTGGGGAATCTGCACTGTAAAAATGTCCCTGCTTTGGTACATTATCTGCAAAGCGGAAAAAAGGAAGAGATAAAGGATGCCGCATATATTGTGAAGGATTACACCTACGGGTTGGTGTTGAAGGATTTGGTAACCCCGTCGGAATTTACAATCATTCGTGATATTGCGCCGCTGGCTCGATTTGCCCCACCAACCGTCCGCGATATTCCGGAACTTCCGTCTATGGAAACCTGGGTGAATATCCGTGATTTGGGCGCAAAAGGAGATGGAGAAACCGATGATACGGAAGTGTTCCGCGCCGCAATTNCNATCNACATAAAAATATTTATGTTCCTCAAGGCTGGTACCGTATTACGGAAACCATCAAAATGCAACCCGGCACGCGACTGATTGGCTTACATCCGTTTGGCACACAATTGATACTTAAAGAAAGTGAACTTGCATTCAGTGGATTTGGCGCTCCCAAGCCAATGGTAGAATCATCGGAAGGGGGCGACGATATTTTGAACGGTATCGGTATTTACACCGGCGGATATAATTACAGAGCGGTCGGTCTCAAGTGGATGGCAGGCGAAAAGTCGTACATGAACGACGTAAAATTTGTGGGTGGACATGGCACAATGAGAAAACCCACTCCTGACCAACCGCCACAACAACGTCCCGCACAGGGAGGCGCCTCGCGTATCTCTTCGCCAAATAACCCTGTTGCCGCGCAAGGTATGGATTTGGCTTGGGACAATCAGTATTGGAATCTGTGGATCACCAAAGGCGGCGGAACAATCAAGGATATCTGGACAGCCAGCACGTATGCCGCATCGGGTCTATATATCAGCAACACATCCACGCCGGGGCGCATCTATGCCATGTCGTTAGAGCATCATGTGCGTAGCGAAGCGCGTTTAGAAAACGTCGAAAACTGGAAATTTTATGCCTTTCAGTTTGAAGAAGAAGGTCGAGAAGGAAAGGATTGCAAGATGATGGAAGTGTCCAACTGCAAAAACCTGATGTTTGTCAATCTGTGGATGTATCGGGTTATCCGCGCTTCGACGCCGCAAGAATTTGGTATCAGGCTATGGAACTGCGAAGATATTCAATTCCGTAATTTCCACAACTATACACAGGTACTTCCTGTAATAGAACTTCCGATTTACGACGTGAACAAAAAACTGCCGGTATATGACTGGGATTTTGCCCGTTTGGATGTTTCGGGAAAAGAACCAACTAAGCGTGTCATCGACAACCGCCCCGACGCCATCAATAAATTAGCGGAAGGTTTTGAATTTGCAGCAGGAATCACTGCCGACAGCAAAGGAAATGTTTATTTTGGCGAGAACCGGCTGAAGAAAATTTACAAATGGGATGCCGCCAAACAATCACTCAACCTGCTTGCCGACTATCCCTGGAAACCATTCTCGCTGGCTACCGACACTAAGGATAACCTATTAGTGATTTTCCGCTATGACCCGCAACCCGGATTTTTGGTGAACGGCGTACAGGAAACAGTTCCGCGTCTTCCCGACGACAACCCGATGTACAGCGGTTGGGGAAACAGCGGATGGGCGGCTTATGGATATTCTATCAATCCGGAAAATCCCGATGAAACCTTCCAGCCTCTGTCGAGAATCGCCACCAGGGATGCAAGAAATGTTCGCAAAATTATTATCCCGGCACATCGCTGGCGAGGCGATTTCAATAGAGTGGTCACGGCCATGCCCGAAAACAGTTTTCTGGCTCCCGACCAGGTGACGATTATTCCCGAAACCTACGACTTGGGACGTTCGGCTGCGTTTCTTTCGGTAACGCCTGCACAAAAAGAACCCGTTTACGTGGCACACGAAAACAACAAGACAACCGTAAGACTTGACGTAAATGCCGACGGTTCGCTCGCTAATCCGACAACAGTGTATCCACATGGTCAGTACAGCAGCGCAATTGATAAAGATGGTAACCTGTACATTGCAGATGGCGAAATATTTGTTTACGACAGATCGGGCAAACAAATCAAGCGCATCCGGTTAGAAGAACGCCCCATATCAATAACAATTGGCGGAAAGGATTTTAATATCCTCTTTGCCACAACATCGAAGTCATTGTACGGGATAGGAATTGAAAAATATCAATCTGTATATGAGTAATAGAAAATCAAAACAAGATGTGATTTCGCGTCGTTCTTTTGTGAAATCATCCATATATACGGCAGTTGGCGCCAGATTAGCTGTTTCCGGTTTAGCATCCTTAACCACAGGATGTAAACCGGCTGCAAAAAATAAACGTGATTTGGTGTTATCAATACTCGACATGTCGAAAGCCAACCAATACGTTCCGGCCGCATTTTTTATGCACTTCGGAAGAGATTATAACTTTGGTCAGGCGGCTATCGACCGTCATTTAGCATATTTCAAAGCAACGGATATGGACTTTGTGAAAATACAGTACGAACTGGGAATGAACCGAATGGAACTGAAAACACCGTCCGATTGGGAAAATGTTCCCGTGTATCAAAAAGAGTTTTTCGAACCGGTGCTAAGTATCATTTCCGGTGTTGTTAAAGAGGCAAAATCTGAAGCGCTGATTATTCCCACCGTATACTCTCCTCTAATGTGTGCCGGACAAATAGCGGGCGGAAGAAAAAATCTGTTGCAACAAATCGAAGAAAATCCTGACGCTGTGCTTAAAGCGATGCACAAAGTTACGGAAAGCGTCATGAACTACATGAAGGCAGCCATCGAATCAGGCGCTGACGGATTTTACCTCTCTACTCAGGGCATGGAAATAAACGGATTGCCAGCGGAGGAGTTTGACAAGTTTGTACGCCCTTTCGATTTGGAAGTGATGACCCATGCCGATAAAAACTGTGTTTTCAATATCCTTCATATTTGTGATTACGAAGGTAAATATGAAGGTTTGTCGGCATATACCGCTTATCCCGGAAAGGTGGTCAATACGCCGATAGCGCTTGCTGACGGTACGCCGGTTTCCACAAAAGACATGGCTGCTCTTTTTAAACGCCCCATTATGGGCGGATTAAACCGTTTGGCCGAAATTGCCAATGGAACGACTGAAGAACTGCATGTTGCGGTAGAAAAAGCATTGAAAGAGGCGCCCGCAAATTTCATTCTCGGAGCCGATTGCACCATCCCGAACACCACCAACTGGGAAACCCTGCGGTCAATAATACAAAAAGCGCATACATTTAGAATCAAATAACAATTTAAATCAAATATAACATGAAGCGAATTTATCATTATTTCAAAAACAAAAACATGAACCTTTCGTCCAATAAATGGACAGCTCGTTTGATTTTCATCGGATTGGGACTATCGTCTACCATCTGGTTCCTGATTCGGGTGATACCCAAACCTTCCCGCGCCACCTATCCCTGCGTGCAGGCGGCGGCGCCTTTTATGTCTACTTTCGTGATTTACCTGATTTCCCTCTGGGGAGGATGTAAAGCCTTCAGCAAATCGAACCGCCTGTTACGACAGGGAAAATACGGTCTGGCGGCTTGCTTTGTACTGACCGGTCTGATTTTCGGACTTGTTTTTACGTTCAACAACGCAAAGGATATGTATGCGAATATTGTTGAAGCCAACAGGACTGCCGCGGTCTTTATGTTGCCTCCCAACACGCCGCAAGGCGAGGCGAAAGGAATTTTTCCGGGACGGGTGACATGGGTTTATGCGCCCAACACGGCCACCTGGGACGAGGAGACCGGTTTTTGGTTCGAAGACCGCTGGAACAAGCAAGACAATTGCGATCAAATGATGCGGCAATCCCTTCTTGATCTTACCGAAAAAACGAACGAAAAGGAAGCATGGACGGCGCTTTTCTCGCATTTCAACAAAAACAAAGGGAAAGCAACCTTAACATATCAAACGGGAGAAAAAATAGCCATCAAAATCAATCAAAACAACACCTATTCTCATGAAGATACCGAAGAATTGAACGCTTCCCCGCATTTGACCTTATCATTGTTGAGAAGTTTGGTGAACGAAGCCGGAGTTCCGCAGGAACAAATAACGGTATTGGAACCAAGCCGCTTTATCACCGATTTTATTTTCAATAAATGCGCTTCCGAATTTCCGCGTGTCAAGTATGTGGATAACAGCGGTGGAGACGGAAGAACAAAATCGACCTATATTGCCGATGCCATAAAATATTCAGCCGACAACGGAAAATTGGCAACCGGTTTAGTAACCTGTTTAGAAGAGGCCGATTATACCATCAATTTTGCCATTCTGAAAGGACACGTAGGACAAGGCGTAACCCTTTGCGGGAAAAACTGGTATGGCGTCACGGATATTCATGCCGACTGGAGAAAAAATGCCCATGACAACTTTAATCAAAATCGAAAAGGTAATGCCCAATATATGACCTTTGTGGATTTTATGGGACACCAGTTTACCGGAGAAAAAACATTTCTGTATTTGATTGATGGATTGTACGGCTCTGAAAATGTTGCTGGAAAACCTTCCGGAAAATGGAAATTAACTCCGTTCAACGGCGATTGGCCCAATTCTTTGTTTGCTTCACAGGACCCTGTTGCCGTAGATGCGGTAGGTCTTGATTTCCTTTCTTCTGAATGGCCTGCAATGGTAGACATTAATTATGCCGATATGTATATGCTCGAAGCGGCTTTAGCCAATAATCCTCCTTCAAAAACTTTTTACGACCCCGAAAAAGATGGCGTCCGCTTGAAAAGTTTGGGAGTTGTGGAGCATTGGAACAATCCGGCAGATAAAAAATACAGCCGGAATTTTGGCAAAAATGAAGGAGTTGAACTTGTATTCAAACAAATAAGGTAGAATCTGCGTTATCCACGTTCTGTTTCAAAACAAAACGAAAAAATGTTTCACGTACATTGCCCGTATGGATATCTTGAAATATCAAAAAATGGATAATATTTGGTATTTTCAAGTTGTACTTTCCCGCGACGCTCAAACTGAACAGCATTCTCTTAAAAAAAGTCTAAAAATATTTTTGTTTCAAAATAAAATGTACTTTTGCCACGTAAACAAATGCCCCGACAAAGCATGTTTGGGATTGTATGTATTTAATAAATAGGGAAATAAATTGAATCATAAACAAAAATTGTAGCGTATGATATAAAACAACGTGCCAGAAGGCACGAAAGACATGTAAAAATAGCGAATAGCTATTGTTCTTGGCATCCAAATTTTCCACATTTTACCCTTTGATAGGTTATTAGGTCATGAACAAGTTAGTGAACGCCTCTTGTGGCGTGGAATGACTTGTTTGTTTAGCCCAGTCCCCAAAACCCAAAGAAAACAAAAGAAAAAACTAACCCCAAAAAAGAAACAAAACCACCGATAAAACGGATATTTCAGAACACAATAAAAAATAAAAAACGGTACGTCATTTTCCGATGTATCGCTTTTTTTTGTTACTTCTTTGTTACCGGTTTGTTACCCACCGTTACTGAAATGGTTACTCGACCGTCATTTTTCAATGAATAGTTGCCTGATGCAGTTACTTTCTATTTTTAATATTCTGAATAATAGAGATGTAAAATATTTTCAATAAAAAGCCCACATTTTTGTTATTTTCTTTTGTTTTGTTGTTTTTATGCTTATCTTTGCAGCCGGTAACAAACAATAAATTTTTAAGAAAATGGGTAAGAAATCAGCACCAACAAAGGCAAAAGAGCCTATTAGGATGAGGTTTAAGAACCTCACAAACGGCAATCAGTCTATTTATTTGGACTATTACAGCGGCGGGAAACGTCAATACGACTTTTTGAAATTGTACCTCATACCGGAGCGCACCGCCGCCGATAAAGAGGCAAACCGCCAAGCGATGGCAACGGCAAACGCCGTCAAAGCACAAAGGATAGTTGAACTTCAAAACGCGGCGCACGGCTTCAAACTCACAAACTTGAAGCAAAAAGCCCGATTGATTGACTATTTGCAAGCAATAGCGGTAGAGAAAAAACAGGAGGCAGGCAATGAACCCAGAGGGCAGTACCAGCATTTTAGGGCATTAATAAAACACATCAGGCAATACAGTGGCGAACAAACTACCTTTAAGCAGATAACAAAGGAATATTGCAGCGGCTTCAATGAATACCTTAAAACGGTAGAAAACACGATTTTCAAAAAGGGCGTTTCAGAAATATTTACCAGCGGCTTACTTTCTGAAAATACAAGGTACGGTTACATCAAAAACCTGAATATAGCGTTAAACAGAGCGGTAAGGGACGGCATTTTGGCAAACAACCCGCTTACATTACTGCCTCCACAGGAACGCCCCAAACGGCAATTAGACAATCGGGAATACCTTACCATTGACGAGGTGAAGCAATTGGTAAAAACGCCATGCAGAAAACCAATCATCAAAAACGCCTTTCTTTTCAGTTGTTTCAGCGGGTTGAGGTTTGGGGATATAAAAGCCCTGACATGGGGGAAACTGCAAACCGACAACGACGGCAAAACGGTGATCCGCTACACACAGAAAAAGACGGATAAACCTGAATATTTGCAGTTATCCGACGAGGCTTTGAAGTTCCTGCCCAACCGTAACGGGGCAAAGGACAATGATATTATTTACCGGTTATCAAACAACGGGTATACCAATGAAACACTTAAAAGTTGGATTTTGGCAGCGGGTATAACCAAGCGGATAACGTTCCACGTCGGGCGACATACAAACGCGACGCTTCTTTTGTCGTTGGGTGTACCCATTGAAACGGTAAGTAAGATTTTGGGACACTCCGATATACAAACGACACAAATTTATGCCAAAGTGATTGACAAAAACAAGCGGGCGGCGGTAAGCAAATTGGACGGTTTAACGGATTAATATAAAAGGGTATGAAGTATTTTACAATCATAAGAGAGGGCTTAAAGTATTCAATGGAAAATGGATTAGGCACAGATAAAGTGGAATTGTTTTTAACGGGATATTTTAAACGTGAAGCCCAAAAAGCAAAAGACGAATATTATGATTATGGCGAGTTTTTTGAGGGATTGAAAACGGTAATTGAGAAAATTAAGAGCAGTTTATGTGATCAGACTTTTGTGTATAAAAAAGTGGATGAAATAAGGGAAAAAATGATAAACGATCCACAGTACATAAAACTGCACTTTCTTGAAAAATTGGAAAATGATGAAGATGAATACGAGTACATATACAGATACAACATGGACTGTGTCATGAACGTTGCTAATCGAGTACTGATGGTTGTGAATTTAGGATATATGAGCGAGTGCTGTTATGAAAACGGTAATGTAATTGATTGTCCAACAGAATATGAAATCAAATATTATGAACAACGGGATGAAACACCAATGAGCATGGAAGCATTGAGTGACCTCGATTTTATGCAATCTTTATACAGGGACAGGGACGATGGTTTTGTGTTGAGTAATGATGAGTATGAGCCGGATTATAACTGGGTAAAAGATGTGATAGAAGACCCTTACAAAAAAATAGGCTCGATAATGAATAATATTGAATTGGAGAGGTGGAGGGTAGAATTGTTGGAAAATGCCATAAAAGCGACAAAAAATGAATTACTGGGCACTCAAAATGAAATAGAAAACACCGGTACACCGGCAAACGACAACCATCTACGGGGCAAATTTACCGAGCAGCAAGCTACCGATTTACATACCGCCTTATGTGAAAAGAAGTTGATTAAACCGGATGAAGAAAGTCTTTTGTATTGGTTCGGAGTTACCGACAGACCGGACAATCTGAAACATCTTATTTGGAATGAAACAAACTTACTACTTGGTTACTTTGTGGACAGGGCAAACGATAAATTTAACCTGAAACGTGGCATCAAACGACGGATAAAACCATTTGAAACCATGTTTGACATGAAAGAAGGTACTATTACAAGTGCAATCAATGAATACCAAAAAATGGGATTGACACACCCTGAAATCGGTTATAAAATAATTGATGAAGTATTTAAAAATCTGAATTAAAGTCTATTGACATCACCATATTACACCACATAGTCACTATGTGGTGGTTTTCTTTTTTCAATACTCCCGACCTTTGCCGGTGAATATTCAAAGTTATACCGGATTTTGCAAAGTCCATTTTTCAAACTTAATATCGTTTCAAAATGGAAGACGTATTGAAAGAGTTGCAGGAACTCAAAGACCTGACACTGATGGGACAAAAACAAGTCCTGACACTGAAAGAGGTGGCAATACTCACGGATTTGTCACCGTCGCACATCTATAAGTTGTGCTGTTATAAGAAAATCCCGTATTATAAGGCAAATGGCGGGAGCAAGTACTCGTATTTTGACCGCGACGAGATTAACGCATGGATGTTGGGCAACCGCATCAAAACCAACGATGAACTGGAAACAGAAGCGGCAACCCGCATCGTTACCGGCAAACCTAAAAGAAGGGGGGCAGCGGCATGAATAACTTTATTTATTTGAAGGCTGAAAACCTTACAAAAGAGGTGAAAACGCGGCACAAAATCAAACCGGAACCAAGGATACGGCGTGTTGATGTTGTTGCACAGGCGGGGTATTATGTGCCGCTGGCAGCCCTGAAAAACCCCAAAGGAATGATTTATTTCAATATTCTGGGTACTGATGGAATCATAAACAGTACCGACCGCCGCCGTTCCGATGTATGGCTGCAATGTGCCGGTATCAATTTTTCCAGTATCTATGTTTTGGATTTGGGAGTTGAAAATGAGATTATCGGGCACGGCAACCCTCCGGATGTTGCACACCTCAAACCAAAATTGGTGAAAAACAAGGACGGAACGACAACGACAATACCGCGTCACAATCCGTTTTATGAATACCGCAACGACGGATTTTTGTTTATTGCCAAGCCCGATTTTTCAGCGCTTGAAATTATTGTCGTACCAAATGGGCGTTACATCATTCAAAGCATTGCCAAGCAGTATGCAGACGGACAGATGAACGATATTTTGAAAGTGTTGAGAAACGCGGCAAGTCCAATTTTTCAATATTGAAAAACCTGACAGACATGTACGACAGTGTGAATTTTTGGATGAGTGGGGTAGATGTTTCAGGCGGCAATCCGTTTGAAGTATTGCCCCATTTATCTGAAACAACCGAGCGACAAAATGAAAAGCACGGATACAGTTGCAGCGGCAAGGTAGCCGGATATGATGTGTGTGTTTACCAGTGGGGGATGTATTTGAATGGCAGCCTGGCAAAATCATACTTCAACGGTGATAATTCCGCTACATTGACGCGACGGGCGACACAAAACGCCGTTGAACAGTTGAGCGACCTTTTACATACCGACATGAGGCAGGCAAAAGTTATCAGGGTGGACGTTTCAACCGTGATACCGACCAGGCGACCGCCGTCCGATTATTACGGTTATTTGGGAATGAAACCACATTTTACCCGTGTTCAGGCTACGGACAACACACTGTATTATAACAACCACCAGCGGCAAATCGTATTTTATGACAAAGCCAAAGAAGCCAAAAATATACCGGAGTTATTACAAAACAATAACCTTTTCAGGTACGAATTGAGGTTTTTACGACGGATAAAATCACAGTTGAAAGCAGACGTAACAGCCCAGACGCTGTACGATGAATTGTTTTATCAGTCAATTGTACAGCGGTGGTATAATGAGTTTAAGAGTATCCAAAAAATCAAAGAACATAATTTTATGACAGAGAATATAACGACGGTAAAAGACGCTGAAAGCGCATTATTTGCATACGCTTTGCAGCAACTGGGGCAAAGTACCATTGATGTGTATTTGAATGAGTTGAAGGCAAAAAAGACTTTCAAAGACCCAAAGTATTACAGCCGATTGAAAACCGGATTAAACAAAATCATTGTATCGCGGCGAAGCGGTCAAAAAAGTGAATTGATGACGGAACTTGAAAATGATATTTGGAATGTGGCAAAATACGCACGATGAAACGTTACCAAATTTTGGTAATATTTACAGGGGGTGTGGCTATAGTAAGTGCATCCATTACCAAATTTTGGTAAAGAAATTTATAAATAATCTGAAATATAATGAGTTATAAGAACAGGTAAAAATAGAGAAATGAGAAGAGTAAAAGAACAATCCCGAACTGGGGGGCGGGAAAAAGGAACGACCAATGGTACAGCCACACGATTAGGTGAGGCGATTATTAGATTGATACAGATCAATCCTGATTTGAAAAGGGATATACAAGAATTTTGTGATGAAGTGCAAAGAGCAAAGGCTGAATAAATTGTATTTTTCAGTAATTTTGCAGTGTGGTTTTATCTAAAGTAGAATGAAATAGAAACGTATGGCACGGACAAAAGGACAACCCAAAACTGGGGGCAGGCAGCAAGGCACACAAAACAAAATATCCGTTGAGTTGAAAACTTGGGTATCGGCTTTGATAGATCACAACCGGCGGTTATTTGAGAATGATTTGAAATCGGTTGAACCGGTACAAAGGCTTGCCATAATGGAAAAGATGCTGGCTTACTGTGTTCCAAAACTTCAAAGCCTTGACACAAAGGAACAAATACGGCTTGAATATTTGGAATTGGAGCGGCTGCTAAAAGCATCTCCGGACGAGGCTGTGCAACGTATAGCTGACAAAATAATGACATTAAGAGAATTATCAAATCAAAAATAAAAATATCATGGATAAAGAAAAACACATAGAAATCATTTTGAATGCAGCAGGCATGGAAAACCAAAATAGCACGGCGCGTGTGGTTATGAATTTGGGCGATGACGTCCGCTATTGCACGGAAAACGGCAAAAGAATAGAGCCATGCCCGACGGATGACGAAACTAAAAATTATGTTAAAGTAACACTAAATTTAAATCATGAGAAGCCCGATTGAAAATTTGATTAAGACGCTTGACAGCGGTGACAAATTCAACGACCGGCTTCCGGCTATTGAAAGACGGGTGTTGGATGAACTTTTATTATTGTTGAAAGATTTGCAGGTGAGGGATGGTCGCATCGTATCGAACATTGCCAACCTGAAATTAGTAAACGGCATAAAAATGAAACTTAAAAATCTGATAGTTAGCAGACAGTATTTGAAGGATTTGGCAGAGTTTATCAGTTCATTCAACACTGCCGCACTGTACGCGAGCGTGTATTATGAGGGTATTTTTGACGAGTTCAAACCAAAACTTTACTACGCAGAAATTACAAAAATGGCGATTAGCAACGCTATTAACTCATTGACAAAGGCCGGTATTATTGCAAACGTCGCCGAACCGATTCAAAAAATGTTGATGACTGCGGTAACATCAGGACAAAACTATTCATCGTTGACTAAAACACTCATAATCCAGATTTCAGGAAATGATAAAAATCCGGGGTTGTTGTCAAAATATGTCAGGACGTATACGGCCACTTCGCTGGCTATTGCTACGAGGCAATACATGGCAGCCGTTCACAGGGATTTTGGGGTAAAATGGTTTAGATACCTTGGTTCAAACATTGAGAAGACGCGCGAGTTTTGTTTGCACATGACAAAAAAGGAATGGATACATGAATCTGAATTTGAAACTATTGTATCAGGTAACATTGACGGGCACAAATGCAGGATAAATGAAGCGACAAAATTGCCATACGGAATGATTGCCGGTACAAATGCAACAAACTTTGAGGTTAACCTCGGCGGTTGGAACTGTAGGCACGGTTTGTACGGAGTGCCGGATTTTATGGTGCCGGATGATGTGCGGAAAAGGATAGAGGGATGATTGGCGTCCGTTTTGTTGAAATAAAAGGTGGTAGTTTCAAATTGCCACCTTTGTCATTTATGCCGTTCCTACTGTCAATGTGGTTCCACACTTGGGACACTGAAAAACATTCCCGTTGGACTGTTCAAATAATTCTGAAATATGCACGCCCAAAGCATCGGATATTTTTTCAAGATTAGCAGTTGATGTACTGTTTTTGGTTATGATGCGGCTCAAACTTTCCTGATGAATGTTTACCTTTGAGGCCAATTCGGTTATTGTTACTCCTTTGGCTTTACAGATTTCTTTTATCCTGAATTTCATTTTGAAAATGATATTTTGTTTTACAATACAAAATTATAACAAATAACTCAATAAATCACAATAATCACAAAAAACATCAAAAAATGTTATAAATTAACAATTATTAACATAAAAAATGTACAAGTTATGATAAATTATGTTATCTTTGCACCGTCAATATAACAAAATAAGTCATAAAACAATGAAGACCACATTCAATTTCCGCAGCGCAGTGTTCAAGCGAGCCTACCGGATAGTAAAAGAAACCGGTTGTAGCATGTCGTCAGCTTTATCAGAAGCATGGAAGCGTTACCGTGAGTACAAGGAAAGGATTGTAAAGGAAATCGCTGACCGCATCAATGGTTTTGATTTCTACTTTTACATGAGTGACGACAACCGTGTTTATAACCTCTGGTCGAACATCAAAAAAGAAATCAGAAGCCAGTTGAGCGCGTTGCCAAGGTTCCTTGTATCGGCAATCGCTGGCCAGTTAGTCAACCAAAGTAACATCAAATCATTCATCTAAAAACACCCCAAGCCATAAAAGTAGAAACAGCCTCGGCGGTGGCTATTATGCCGTATTTGAAGGAAACAATCCAGAACCAAAGATAGCATATCGGGGAAGACAAATGGAAAATAATAATCAAAATCAAATATTATAAGTTAACAAATTAATCATCAAACAAAATGAATTTAAGATTATTAGAAATCAAAAAGGAATTGTCTGCCATTGAAGAGAGTGAGGCAATAAAAATGTTGGCAATATTGCGATTGGCCATACCGGCTGTTGATGAATTGAATACTAAGGAAGCGCAAGACCTGTACGGAAGCAAAAACAGGTTCAATTACCATGTAAGAGAGGGTCATATACAGCCAGTAAAAGGACATGGTACAAACTCAAGGAAAACATGGTCAAGAATTGATGTTCATCATTTGAAAAAGTCGGAAAAAATTGTGATGAAATTTGTATAAATACTACCATGGTAGGGCGTTGTTTCTGATAGCGCCCTTTTTGATACCTCTATCTTTGAGTGGATAAACACGTATCAAAAACACATAAGTATTGCACTAATGTTTGATGTACTGTGTATTGTAGAAATGACAAACGCATACGTATGTTTGCCATCCAAAAATTTCCCGACGTTGAAGATATCATATTGAAAAAGATACTTGCCCCTGAAAATGTTTGGATAAACCTAAACGTTTGGATATATCTAAACAATTAGTATCTTTGTAGCCTGAATATAAAATTATGATTTTATGGATTTGAGGATACGAGAAATATGCAAAGATAAAGGGGAAACGATAACCGGACTTGCAGAGAAAATTAATATCAGTAAGGGCGCATTGTCACAGGCTATCAACGGCAACCCTACCGTTGGCACGCTTCAAAAAATATCCGATGCCTTGGACGTGTCGCTGATTGAATTGTTTGCTGCAAATTGTCCCAAGTGCGGGGCGAGGCTTGGCGAGGTTACAGAGGCTACCACCCCGCCGCCACCGGCACCAAAACCCAAAACTGACAACGGACTTTTGGAATTTATTGAGACGTGCGCGGATAAAATGCCTGATGGAATTGGACTTATTGGATTGAAAAAGCATTTGAAGGCATACGGCGACGTGCCGATAAACCAGATCGATGAAAAATATCGTGTTGGCTTCATAGAGTACCTGCAAACGGGAAAACGGCAAAATGGATGGAAAGTCATTTCAGAGATGTACCAAAAACGAATGAAAGCCTGTTTTGATGAAGTGATAGCATTGTTACCGGACAGAAAAAAAATAGCGGCATGAATACCGATTGAAAAAAATATTATCTTTGTCGGCATGAAGCCCGCTCAAAAATAGCAATAAAAGGCTGTTTTGTTACCCGTTTGTTACCCACTATGGATAAGAGCGGGCTTTTTGTTTTAATATACAGCGCGTTGCAATTGATACATGACTAACTTGTTTGACAGTATAGGCGTGGTAACCTTGGATGCCGGATAAGATATTAAATTCCACGCTTTTTTATTTGTCTAATTTTCAATGGGATAAATTATCAATTAAATATTCACATTTTAAATAAATTAATCATTATGTATTGGAGAGTGTCAACAACAGAGGCGGCTGCCCGTGGAAACAGCGCAATGGAGACCGGAAACCATTTCAAAACGGCGATGGAAAGCAGAGACCATTTCAAAAACGCGGCGAATCCGAAAAGCCTGACGAGTAGGGGAAATTTATTGCAAAGGATATTCCTGCTTTTTGCCGTTTTTTGGATTAGCGCATCAGGTATGTTTGCACAGGACATAAAAAAAGACGAGTGGAAAATACTGTGGATGGTTTTTACCAACACACAGTTCAGCGGTGTTTCTACTTCTATCTCCGATGAGGAATATGACAAAATCTACAATCAAGCAATTAAATTTGAAACATTTGTTGAAAAAGCGGCGCCGTGGTTGGATTTGAAAATTACCGTCGTCAAGAATAGCGCTCCAATTATAAAAACCGCGTGGGACATAAACTATGGTCCATTTTTGCAAAAACACGACGAAGATGTTTTTCTGGAACTAAATAAATATGGCTGCGATGATTATGATGCTGTCATTGTTGTTGCGGATTTGACAGCGTTGCGTTCTCAAACAACTTATGCAGGGCTGTCATGGGGTTGGGATCTGTATTCTTTTATACCGTTTTTCCGCGATTTGCCTTTACAGGATGAAGGTTATCCATGGTTTGAGCCGCATACGGAACAGGTTTTCGTTCACGAGTGGCTACATCAGATTGAATGGTGGTTTGGTAGCCTTGGCTATACAGTTCCTGATTTACACGACAATGCGACCTATGGATTTCCAAATTCAAACGAAAATGGTTGGGGCGACTGGTATAATGCCTATTTAAGAAATGAACTTCAAGGTGGTGTTTCAACCGGGATTCATCCTGACTGGTGGAAACTATCGCCAACAAAGTTAGCCGCATCAACTTGTAAAACGCCACCCGACTATGATATTGCTTTGCCAGCCCCGACCACTGAGTGGCAAAGAGGCTCGTTTCATATAGCATCTGATGCATGTTATGTTTATCGGGTAGAAGTAACTTCAGGTGCAAGTTACGAATTTAACATACGGCCGCAATTAAATACGAAAGAATATTTGTATGACGGTTCCGGTACGCTACTTGCAGAAAGTTCCCCGCTCGGTGACGCCCAAAATATCAGGTATGAATTTAATTACTCGGGCTATGCTTACGTACAAGTGGAAGGCGAATCATCGGGAAACTATGATTACGAATACAGGATGTTCCATACTTATACCGTTATGGCTTCAGCGGGAAGTGGAGGAAAAATCGAACCAAGTGGATTGATCCCGGTAGTTAACGGTAATGCTCAAACTTTTACATTTACCCCAGATAACGGTTATGAAATCGATCAGGTCTTGGTTGATGATATTGTCAATACAGCAGCAAAAGAGAGTAGGTATTATATCTTCCCGGATGTTACCAACAATCATACTATCCATGTAACATTCAAGCCTGATGGCACCCCAAGCATTACTCCACCGATAGTTATAACCCAAGCCGCTACAAATATTACACAGACAACGGCTACGTTGAATAAATCCGTAACTTCAGGCTCGGAAACAATTACAGAACAGGGGTTTGAGTACAAGACGCCGGATGCGTCAAGTTGGCAAACATCAATCAGCGGTACTTTGACGAACTTAACTGCCAACACCGAATATCAGTTCCGCGCTTATGCAAAAACTGCAAGTGGAACGACTTACGGCAATACATTAACATTCTCTACAGTTTCAGATGTTCCTGCCCAGCCGCTGACCATCACTTCACCGACGTATGGCGCCACTTATCAATGCGGCGACTGGGTAAATATATTTGTGAGCGGTTACACGGGGGCGGATTGGCAGGAAGCCCTTGAACTGCATTATTCTTGCCTTGTTGGCGAACCGCAACCCACCAACGATGATGAGCCGAGCATTTGTAAATTTACTGCCTATCCGCGGGCAGAAGATGCATATTCATTTACCTTTTCACCCGAAACCCCTTCGATATGGGCAGGGCATTGGGTTAAGTTAATTGCGCATAACAAGAAAGACGATACATGGTCAGCCCCGCAATACATACGGATAGCCGCAATAAGTTATGACATGACTGTAAGCGTTTCTGAAGGAAACCTGTGTACGCAGGTTGGCGTTCAAAAACTCAATATCACAAGTTTAAAAGTAACCGGTTATTTGAACGGCACAGATATACTCTGTCTCCGTGAAATGGCGGGTAGCGATATTAATGGAGGTAGCTCACCCGGGAATTTGGCAATACTTGATTTGAAAGATGCTTTTATTGTTAGCGGTGGAGGCTATTATTACAATATTAATAATATCCTTTATTATCCTACTTCCAATAATACCATTGGAGACTATATGTTCTATAATTGCAGCAAGTTAAAAAGCATTACCCTTCCAAGTAGCGTTACTTCGATTGAAGGTTATGCCTTTCAATTTTCAGGATTAACTGGTATCAGTATTCCAAGCAATATTACCTCTATCAGTAGCTATGCATTTGCAAATTGTGTAAATTTAGCCGGTGTTACCATTGAAAACGGTCCCACTACTCTATCATTTAGCGGTTATAATACCTTTACCGGGAGTAATATCAAAACGCTTCATTTGGGCAGAAATATTTCGAACTCTACATCATCCACTTCTATTCCTTTCTATGGCAAAAACACTCT